>JAESGB010000109.1_pt1 | contig 51015 bp, 44 predicted proteins | sample 9266211 | NCBI WGS metagenome assembly JAESGB01 (sample SAMN14514844, study PRJNA621659) | algae metagenome | isolation source: Goleter apudmare HA4340-LM2 and co-occurring heterotrophs from cave wall... | place: USA: Maniniholo cave, Kauai, Hawaii | collected 2009-07-28 | reverse complement strand
CTATAAATTCTTGTAGTTCTGCGATCGCGGATTGTATATGCTGGTTTATCATTGTTCGCTCTTAGACAGATATACACCTCCGTATTATCTCGTAGTATTTTTCAGAAATCAAATATGATTCCTATATATAGTGTTATATTATGAATTAGTTGGTATTGTTTTAAACTTCTCTACAGATCCCAAAGAATAATCATCTAACTTAAAATCAGCAAAGGGCTTTTTCTCTAGTCTATCTCTTAAAGCTTCATCTAAAATGACTCCTGCTGATTGGTTTCTCACACCAATAATAATAATACTTCTCTGATATGCCGTTGCATCTTGATTCGGTTGACAATCACTGCGGCGAAATTGACCAAGATTTAATAAGCGATAACGCTTAACGGTGGATGTATTAATAAATAATTTTTTTGCTAGATTTTTTATTTGTCGAGAACGTTCTAGGGCACGACGTTGTTCAACTGCTATTCTACCTTCACAAGAAGCTGTACCTACAGAAATAATCTCGCTGGGATTATCCATGATATTCTGTATGCCATCTTGTTCTAAATTTAACTTTAATAGGTCGAGGCTAATTACTCTATCATTATATTTAACTTGAAAATTGCTACCTAAAAGCCATTTATATTCTACTGATAAAACTGCTATATTAAATTCGGCACTTCTACCTTGACTATCTTTACCTTTCGCATAAAAAAAATAATCAACTTTGCCTTTTCTTTGTGGTGATTGTCCAAAATTATTAGCTGGCGTGAATTTGAGCGATCGCATAGCAATAGCGGCTATAATAATTAGCCCCAAGGAGACTATTAAAGCTGCAAAAAGTCTCAGCAATGGCAGTTTTTTGGCTGGTTTTTCTGGAGGTAATAAAGTTTGTTCGGTTTCTCCAGGAGTTGCTGTTAGTTGCTGGGCAATTTCTTCTAGACGTTGTAAAATTTCTTGAGCATTGGCAGGGCGGTTACTAATTTCTGCTGCCATTAACCAATCAATTAAATCTAATAGCAAAGCTGAAATATGACTCGCACGACTTCGCCATTGCAAAACATTATTTTGGATATCATACATATCCAAGGGATGGTATCCCGTCAATAAGAATACGAAGGTACGTCCCAAAGCATAGAAATCTGATTGTGGTATTGCTTCACCATTCATTTGTTCAACAGCACTATAGCCAGCTGACATAATTGGTGTTGTCTCACGGGCTATTTCCTCGGCGGTGCCAAAGTCAATTAATACCAGGTTCTCTCCATCGTCTTGAACTAGAGGGAGCCTAACCATAATGTTAGATGGCTTAATATCTTGATGGAGGTATTGCTGGCCATGTAATAAATCCAATATTTCTGCTAACTGTTTTAACCAAGCTAGGGCTTGTGCTTGGGAAATCGGGCGATACTCCTGTTGTTGTAGCCACTGTTGTAAGTTCAGTCCGGCGATTTTTTCGATGACAATGCAGTGCAACACCAAACCATTTCTAGTTTGATACTGAAAGTAGCTATCAACTTTGGGAATACCAGGATGATTTAGTTGTCGCAGTACAGTAGCCTCTTGTTGAAATAGTTCTACGGCTTTAGCATCCCCTGATAAATCCTCTTTGAGTACTTTGAGGATTTTGGGTGTGTCTTGTTCGCATACCTCATAAACTCTGCTAAAGCCAGTATTTTCACTTAACAAGCGCACCACCCGATAACGCTCCAGCAATTCCAACTGGGAACCACAACTTTGACAGAAGCGGTTTTCATCATCCGCTTGGTTGGGTTGAGGACAAACGGGATTAAGACAAAGGCTCATGATACCAATTCATAATACTCGCCTTTGGCGAGAAGCAAGCTACGTAATTCGTAATACATTGGGAAAGGCTACTCTCCGGATGTTTACGTAATTCGTAATTAGGACTGGGCAATGTTAATGAAAATCATTTCACCTATGCTGTGCGAGAAAAGCTTTGACAGTCTGGTTAAATGTTTCTGGTTGCGTTAAAAACGGCCAATGATTGCCGGGGACTTGGCAGATGCTGAGGTTTTTGAGATAGGTTTTGTAGGGCTTGAGTTGCCAGTCTTGGCGGTTTACACCTCTTGCTGGCTGGATGAAGAGGCTGGGAATATCCAGAGGGACTGTGAAACCAGGAACCCGCAGCACATCATCAAAAATCCCATCACGGGCGGCGATGGTAAATTTGCTACCCCAAGTACCATCCGGTTTTTGTTCAATTCCGGCTTGGAAGATTTGCTGATGTAAGGGAGTCCATCCTTGATATTGGCTTAACTGACGCGCTTGTTGTTCGGCGAGTGCGTAACTAGCAAAAGGCCCCATGCTTTTGAGAAAAGGCAAGATGCGGTATAACAGGGGAAATGTCAGCTTGAGGATGCTGGGCATTTTCCAGATAAAGATGGGATCTACCAGAATCAGACTCCGCAAGCGTTCAGGACTTTTTTTTGCCCAGATGGCAGCTAATTTACCTGTCCAAGAGTGACTCACAACATGGGTACTAGACCATCCCAGATGATCAATGAGTGCTGCTAAATCAGCGATCGCACTCTCAAAACTATAATCGAATTCTGGCTTGCTGCTTTCACCGTGACCGCGCATATCTGGGGCGACTATATGATAATCGGCGGCCAGGTAATCTGCCAAGCTAGACCAAACCAGGGAGTGGTCGCCTAAGCCATGTAATAGTAGTAAGGGTTCTTGACCTAGGTTCCACTCCAAATAGGAAAGCTGGATATCGGACTTTGATAAGGTTTGACGTAGAGGCATCGTCGCACATCCACCTGTGGAAAGATTGCTTCGCGTTTATATGGTACTGCGAAACCACCTTTGCTTTCCAGCAAACCTTCAGAAGCATAAAGCCATTTTGCCATCAGCCACTCAGACAGTGCGTGTTAAAATGACCTGGTGTGAAGTGAGTGTCTTCAACGCCCAATGATTCCCAACTCAGGGGTTTATATCGTCTTAGCTATTGGTTAACGTACATTCTGTTTCAGCCCATACATCTTGTTTGCATTGATGGCCGGACAATTAACCTGTATATCTTGGCTGGAAATACTGAAAACCTAAAATTCCAGATTACGCCCAATGGGGAGGTGATTTGATGAGTCAGATCAACTATACAGCTATGTCTGATGAAGAACTGAGACGATACTTTCTCCAACATCGTGATGACAAAATGGCTCTTAGAGCGTATCTGGATAGACTAAATAAGCGCCCACGGGAAATTATTACAACTGTAGACGATCCGGACTTTGATGCCAAGATTCAAGCAGCAATTCTGCGGAAAATGCCAGCAGCAAATAATCATGGTGAAGGGTTTGATGTCGAGTAGAGCAAAGTGCTATTTATCATTTAAGGTGCGTTTGTCTTGAAAAAAGCCTTGTCCAGTTTCCGGACAAGGCTTTTTTCGTAGCTTGCAGTGTAACACAATTAATTAAATTACTTGTGTTTCCTGAGGTTGAATAACTTATCTAATTGGCTGAATAGTTAAGTTGGGTTTGATAACAGGAATCTTCACTTTTGGTGCTCGGCGAAAGTATTCACGAGAGTAGTAATTTTGCCGACCACTATTATCTGTAAACTGTGTGTATTTTTGCAACATCACTTCACTACTACCATAGCTGAAATTTAAGAAAGAATTAGCAAAACTCTGATTGTAGTTGGCTGTGGCATAATTATGATTTGCATCTTGAACATTGGTTCCATAAGTTAATAATGGTTTTGTGCCCCATTCACAGTCTGTAGGATGACATTTGCCAAAGACTTGAATGTTTAACTTATTACCACCAGCAGAAGTAACTACCAATCGGGTAACACCACGAGTATTAGGATCTTTATTTACCCAAGTTCCAACAAAATCAGCAGGAGCAGCCAAAGCAGGACTAACTAAAGCCGCAGCTAATGCTGTGCTAGCAGCAACAATTGCCAAAGAACGTTTTAACATTTTATTCACACTCCATTAGTAGTAATTGTGTATTTGAGAATTAACAGCTTGATGTTTCTGGGCAATATGAAATAAATATTTGCCTGTACCTGTATTTATCTACAGTTCAAAATTCCTTATCGCCATTTTTCACTCCAAGCACCAGTGACATCAAACCCACCAGGTACAGGAGTTAATTTCAATGAACCGTAGCCGAAGGTATTACAAGTTGGGCCTAAACCATTAGCGCAAATATCCCCAGCACCGTAACCATTTAATGCTTTAGTGCCGATGTGGGAATAAGTTGTACCTCCCCAATTACCATTACCAAACCAAGTGGTGTTTCTTGGCCCTACACGGAGAACGCAACGTAAGCCTTCACCTTTACGGGTTCCTGTTAAGTCAGAAACTCTATATTGATCGAAATATCCTCCACAAGTTTTTGGTCTAGCGAGAGGTTTATAGTTGGTAGCCTTGACTAATTGCCATTCTTCATTCCACGCACCGGTCACACGAATTCTGGAACTACCAAGAATTTGTATTTTCAGATTTCCAGGGAAGTTGTTGTTGGTATTTTCGCCATTTCCGTAGATATCAGAGGCGAAACCAACGAGAGCGGAACCTCTGTAAATAGCCTGTCCTGCATGGCGATAGGTAGCACCGTTCCAATTACCTTCGCCGTACCATGCTATTCTGGGGAGTGTGTTTCCTGGTTTACCCTCACTGATTTTGACGCAACGGATACCAGACCCTTGACGGTTATCTAGTGGTTTGACTACATAGGTACGCAGATGGGGGGCGCAACTAAAGTTGTTGACTGGTGTAAGGCGTAAATCTTGTTGAATAGGGACTTGGGCGGAGATGCTAGTTGCAGTGGAGATGGCGACTAGACTACCAAGTGCTAAAGATTTCATGGAAAGTCGCAACATGATTCTGATTCCTTGTAGTAAAGTTTTTGGAGGCGTTCTTCTATGCCTTCACTGCATCTATAGGTAGGCTTTGAGTTTTTATGCACCCTCGGCAAAGCATTATTGAAACTTTTTCAACTTTTGTGCAATTTGTTGCCGATCGCTTCAGTCGTTGGGCGACAGAATCAAGATTGCGTAGTAGTATCCAAAGTTGTGTCAACCGCACACCCCAAGAAACATCGGCGTCTTTTTGGGCGCTGTACTGGTATAAGTTTTGGCTAGTTCCTGAGACTCAAACCCTAGCCCAGCAACATTTGACGGCTTACTTACAAGAATCTTGTTATTGGGTATCCCAAAAAACCGTGACTAGTTTCGCCAGTACCCAATACCAGTTATCAGATTGTTTTCAAATTGCGATCGCTCAAGTTGATAAGGTACTTAAAGGCTTTAACCCTAATCAAGGTTTTACTTTAACCAACTACGCCACCCCTATCTTTGGAAGTGCAATCCGGGAAACTTTGCGTCAACGCCACGAAGTTGATATCTGTACAGATTGGGGGCTGTTGCGGAAAATATCGCAAAAGCGGTTGCAAGAGTCTTTAGCAAATGCTGGGTTATCTGGGGCGGATATTCCTGGTTACGTTCTGGCTTGGAATTGTTTTAAAACTATTTATGTTCCCACTAGAATCGGGACTGCTCGCAAAATCTCGCGCCCAGAAGATCAAACGTGGTCAGCGATCGCTAAGGCTTACAATTCTCAAAGTAGTCCACAGATCACCCCACAAACTTTAGAAAAGTGGTTACTGGTGGCGGCGAAAGCTGCACGCAGATATCTCTATCCCACGCCGGAATCTCTCAATGCTGCCAAAGGGGGAGATGATTCTTGGGAGTTGTTGGATAATCTTCCAGGGACACAACAGGAATCCCTAATTAGTGAAATTATTGCCCAAGAGGAAGAACAAGCTAGAACAACCCAACAAACACAGATTAACCAAGTTTTAGTGACGGCGATCGCCAAACTAGAAACTGATTTACAACAAATCTTACAGCTTTACTACGCCCAAGGGCTAAATCAAGACAAGATTGCTCAACAACTAGCTATGAAGCAGTATACTGTCTCGCGGCGGCTGACAAAAGCCAGGGAAAATTTATTGCGGTCTTTGGCTAACTGGAGTCAAGGCACACTGCATATTTCCATCACTCCAGACCTACTCAAAACTATGAGTACAGTGATGGAGGAATGGCTACAAAATTACTACAGTATATCTTCTCACTAACTTTATGATAAAACAGGCGAAAATTAACTAATCTTTATAAATTTTTCCGTTTTTTGTGCGGGGGAGTTAACCCCGAACCCAGTCTAAGACGTCCCCGGAGTAACCGCCATGACTACTAACCCCACTTTATTCACTTTTGCTAACCCAACTGATTTAATATTAGAAATTCCTACCACCACACAAAACCAGGTGGATTTGCCCAATCTGGCTGCTTCTAATCCGACTTCTCGCTATCAAGCTCATATAAATGAACTTTGCCTGAGTGCAGTCTTGCCTTGGTTGCAAGAGGAATTTACATCGCAGGCAAAGGTCTGGCCGACTACCACTGCTTTAACCAGTTTTTGGGAACTGGTTAACGGAACCGCAGTCACAGTAGACGCGACTCGCTTTGTCTTGGTTCCCAGTGAGACCATCGATTTAAGTGAATTGCGTGTGCCGCAAGAGTGGGTGGATTTACCCAGTTGGGCTGGTGATTATTATTTGGCGGTGCAGGTAGAACCAGAGGAAGGTTACGTCAGGGTCTGGGGCTATTGTACCCATGCACAACTGAAAACCAAGGGCAGTTATGATCCAGGCGATCGCACTTATGTACTGGATGCTACTGATATTAACGGTGACATTAGTGTTTTGGCTGTGGCTAGAGAACTCTGCCCAGAAGTAGCCACACGTGCCCCCATTGTCCAGTTACAAAACTTACCACAACAACAGGCACAACATCTCATTACTCGCCTGGGAAAGTCCGAAATCCTCACACCCCGGTTAGCCATCCCTTTTCCTCTCTGGGGGGCGTTAATCGAGCATGGCGGCTGGCGACAAAGTTTATATCAACAACGTCTAGGACTACCAGAACAATGGTCAGTGCTGCAATGGTTGCAAAGCGGCGTTTCCCAGGCGGCTGAAAATTTGGGTTGGGGACAGTTAAATTTGCAATTGAGTGCTGCTGGTGCGAGGAGTGCGGACACAGCACCAGGGGAGGTGACTCTAGCTCGTCAATTAGCGATCGCTGGTCAATTATATGATTTAACCATCACCCCTTTCAACTCCGCTCAGGGCGAGGCAGAGGAAATAGTTTGGCGGTTTGAGTTGCGTCACGCTACTGTCGGTGCAGTTATCCCTGGTGGTTTTAAACTCAGACTCCTCACCGAAGATTTACAAGCTTTCCCCAATAATGAGGATATCGCCACAACCGCCATTGCCCAACTGTTTGTGGAAGTTGCTTTAGAACCAGGTGAAGGTATAGTCTGGGAAATTGAGCCTCTTCCGGAAAACTATGATCGAGAAATACTGAAATTTTAAGCTTTGGGTTGGCTTTTTTTATAGATACTATGATGGGGAGTTACTCAATTCACCTATCTACTAAAAATCCATGAGAGAAAAACCAAAACAACAAATGCGGGTCTGGGCTATGTTCTGTCATTCGTCGGCTTTGTTAGCTTGGATACTCTTGTTTTTTTTGGTGTTTCTCGGTATTCCTTTATATTTGCCTCTGAATATTTTAGTACCATTACTAATTTGGCAATTCAATAAAGCCAAATCTCCCTGGATTGATTTTCAAGGCAAAGAAGCCTTGAATTTTCAAATTTCTCTGACGCTTTATACTTTGGCTGTGATCATTATCTCTTTGTTGGTCATACTAATTATCTGTGCTATAGCCATGACTACCAATCAAGGAGGTAATCAAGTCAAGATGGTTTTGGACAGTTTAATATTTGTGTGGTTTTCCCTCACAGCTATCATGTTATTATTACAATTATTTTTGGTAAATTTTGCAGCAGTCAAAGCTTATAATGGCGAATATTATCGCTATCCTTTCACAATGCGACTTTTGAGATAATTTTATTTATTGATTATATGGTGTCTGGATTAGAGAAAGATCACAATACAATTGGTGTGGCACTTATTGGTACCGGATTTGGTCAAAAAGTCCACATTCCTGGATTTCAAGCGCATCCCCGCACAAAAGTAGTAGCTGTTTATCACCGCGATATTAATCAAGCTAAAACCATCGCCACATCATATAAGATTCCCCACGCCTGCGACAATATTACAGATATTTTGGCACTGCCAGAAGTGCAAGCAGTGAGTATTGCCACACCGCCATTTTTACACTATGAAATGGCAAAAGCAGTCCTAGAAGCAGGGAAACATTTATTACTGGAAAAACCCACAGCTTTAAATGCATCTGAGGCTAAAGAACTTTATCAATTAGCTCATAAAAAAGGTGTAATTGCCACTTTAGACTTTGAATTTCGTTTCGTCCCTGGATGGCAGTTGTTTGCAGAATTGTTAGCATCAGGTTATGTAGGTAAAATCCGGCTAATTAGAATTGATTGGTTGGGTTCCTCCCGTGCTGATGCTTCCCGTCCTTGGAACTGGTATTATTCCCTAGAAAAGGGTGGTGGTGCGTTGGGTTCTTTGGGTTCCCACGCCTTTGATTACATTTATTGGTTATTTGGCCCAGTCCGTAGACTCAGCGCCTATTTCAGCACTGCTATCCCCACACGCATAGAACCAGCTAGCAATGAAGTTAAACCTGTGGAAACCGATGACAACTGTTTGCTTACCCTGGAATTAGCAGATGGGACACCTTGCCAAGTTACTATCAGTGCGGTGGTACATGCATCTAGAACCCATTGGGTAGAAGTGTATGGCGATCGCGGTACTCTAATTGTGGGTAGCGAAAATCAAAAAGATTACATCCACGGCTTTCGGGTTTGGGGTTCTCAGGCGGGTAAACCCCTCGCAGAAATTGAAATCCCTAACCGTTTAATATTTCCCAAAAATTATACTGATGGACGCATTTCTGCATTTATCCGCGTCGTCAATCAGTGGGTACAGGGTATGGATAGTCAGCAAGAAATTGTCCCATCACTGCGAGAAGGGGTTTACTCTCAGTTATTGATGGATTTATCTCATGAATCACACCGAAAATCTAGCTGGGTGGATGTACCTGATTTGGAGGGATTTTTGAGAGGTTAAACGCCAAGGAACGCTGAGGGTTTTGGAGGAAAAATCAACGGCGATGGAATTCTATTTCTTTTTCCAGGATTTTGAGGTCGTAGACACCGAAGAAATCATGACCTAATAAACCAATACCAGCTTTTGGTGCGATCGCTACTTCAATATCATTAGCTATGGCTCCACCAACTGCGATCGATTTTACCTGACTTGTGATGAATCTGACTCTACTACCATCGGCTATTTCTGCCTGTACCATACCTTTAGGTTGGAGTTGCAAGGCAGTCGCCATCCCTGTAGTAATCAGAGTACCACTAGCACCAGTATCTAAAATCATCTCAAAGCTTTTTTGGTTGTTGAAAGTGACTTCAATCACTGGAGTTTTACCAATGCGGCGTTTAATTGGTACTCGGAAAACATCTGTTTTTGCCGTGGATGCACCACAAAGGCTGCCCAAACTCACCTTTTTACCAGAAGAAGTGACCATGAAACATGCACCTAAATCATCAGCCGTTGCTCGATGGGGGGAGGCTGTCAATGTCAGCGTTGGCATCAATACGATCGCAGCTAGGTTAATAGTCATTATGCAACGCTGCCGAGCATTTTTCATGTTATCTTACTCTCCAGATTGTCTTAGACCTCTTATTTTAGATTACCCAGATTCATACTCAAGCTGGATGAGTATCCAAACAATCTTTCAGCAATTGTATATCGTTTGGTCTCTAGCATAGATTGGCTATAATAATTAATAAAAATATTAAAGATTAAGTAAAGAGATCATAAATTTAATCAAGATTGTACAACCACCATACAGTGATTTTTGGTCACAATCAAGGTCTAGATGAACACCATAATTACCCCAGAAAGAATCCAGTTGTCACCTGGTACAGTAGTCAGGATGTTGGGATCTTGGACAGAATATCAAATAATGAGTCAGCAAATAGGCGATCGTTTTTCACCTCGCATTAAATATCGACCTGGAGACTTAACATCTACAAATACTTAGATAAGTGACTACCTATTAGACTCAAACATCAAGATAAAAATGAGCTTCACCATTGCTGACTATTGTATTACTGCTGTCCTTTATGAGAGTAACACAACTGCCATATATCGTGCTTTTAAAAACACAGAAAAAATACCAGTCATTATTAAAACTAATAAATCTGAGTATCCTACTTTAGAGGAGATATCTCGATTAAGACATGAATATCAAATACTCCAATCTTTATTCATGCGGCTGTGCTGACACATCGTAAGTATCCAAAACTATTATTCTACTTAAAGCTAACTGGATTTTGTTTTCAGCAACTACACTTTTGTGTGACTATTTGTCATGTCATGAACTCTGGACATAAAAACAGATAGAGACTAGGTTTTTAACTCAGTATTGATCACGCAACATTTTTTCAAAGCATATAAGTTGAACAGAGTCCAAACTTAGATATAGTGGGCATTACTCAACCTAAGTGTATTGAAAAAATTAAATATAAATTCTCTAATAGCAGAATATTGACAATTCTGCTCATACTTTAGACAGATTTGTAACACCTATCTAAAGATAGAGCCAACCAGGCGATCGCAGACGCTATCCTGAATCAAATCGAACATTAGTAATAATTACGACTCAATATATACACAGCTTCACATACAGGTTCTCCCTAGCTAGAACCTATAGTCTTGTGTTGCAGATTATTACCTCAATTGAAGCATTTCTACTGATTTGATACCTGTTTCCATGCATCAAGGAGCATCTCGTGAAAAAATCGGTAATCAAATTATTTCGTCGAATCAAAGCTTTTGCTTACTTAAAGACTAGTCAGTTTAGTACTGCCAAAATTCAACCTATCAGTACACAAAACAAAGCTGTTAATACTAATAGTGTACGAAAAACACCAGCTTTCACGGTTTATTTGCTAGAAAGACGGATAAATTGTATGACTGTCCCTGCGATAGTAGAAGCCGTGCAAAAAGCATGTACCGAAAGCAAGAAAATAACTGTAGCCAACACCAATATTCACAGTTTCAATTTATCAATGCAATTGCCTTGGTTCTATGACTTTCTCCAAAGTTCAGAGATTGTTAATTGTGACAGCGTGGGCATATTAAAAGCCATCAATTATATGGGTTTAAATTTACCTTTGGATTACCGAGCTTCGTATACCTTGCTCATGCCAAAAATTTTAGAAAACTGCAATTGCAACAAGTTCTCAGTGTTTTTATTAGGTGCTAAACCCCAAATCTTACAAGCTGCTCTGGAAAACCTGCGCGTTCAATATCCTCATGTTTCCTTTGCTGGACATCATGGATTTTTTGATAAAGAAGACCCAAAAGCAAATCAAGCTGTGATTGAGCAAATTAATCAAGTAAAACCAAATATTCTACTCGTAGGTATGGGGATGCCAATGCAAGAATATTGGGTGAAAAAGCATCGTAGCAAATTAAACGTCAATGCCATCTTACTTGGTGGAGCGATTATTGACCGCATGGCTGGTGTAGTTCCTGATTGTCCCAGTTTTATGTCAGATATAGGTTTGGAGTGGTTTTATCGTCTTTGGCGGGAACCAAAACGCTTGGCTGCTCGTTACTTACTAGGAAATCCTGCTTTTGTCTTGCATATTATCTTGGCTAAGTTTTATGCCAATTCCCTACGAGTTGAACTTATGCAAAGTATGGATAATTCTAATTTAGAAGGGAATGTTGATTACAAAGACTTTTTTGTTGCATCATCTAACTAGTTGACTAATTTGAAGTAACTGCTCAATAAGTTGCAGCTTGTACCAAGCTCTCAAAACAGACTACAGATTTTTTATCGTCATCTACCGTTTCTCCTCTAAATTTACAACCGTAGCCAACTTTTGCAGAATTGGTATTACTAGCCTGAACAAGGGAAGTCATGAAAATTTGTTACTTAATCCAAAGTCATAAAAATCCTGAGCAAATTTATCGACTGATTAAAGCTATTCAACAATCAAGTACTAATGCTCAAATTATTCTCAACCATGATGTTTCAAGTTGTAATTTGGATATAACTGAGCTACAAAAATCAGGTATACAAGTCTTATCTGGTAAGGGAGGACGTGGTGATTTTGTGATACTGCAATCATATTTAAACGCTATCAAATGGTTAATTGATAATCAGATAAACTATGATTGGTTAATTTACCTTTCTGGTCAAGATTACCCCATTCAACCTATATCAGAAATTGAAAAGTTTTTAGCAAAAACTAGTTATGATGGGTTTTTAGAATATTTTGATGTGTTTTCACCCAGCAGTCATTGGAGTATTCAAGAGGGTAAAAGCCGTTATTTATTTAAATACAAAAAAATTAATGCTTTGAACAAATTATCAGAAGATGGGAAGAAATTATTGACACCAATAAAAGTGGTCAATTATTTGCAGCCTCTGATCAGAATAAATTTAGCGTATGATATGTTAGGTGTAAAAACGCCATCGATATTCAATGAGCAATTCATTTGTTATGGTGGCTCTTTCTTCACTACCTTATCTAGAAGATGTGTGGAATATTTCTACCATTTTTGCCAAACTCAGCCGGAAGTAGTTGAATATTATAAAAATGTCTGTGTGGCAGATGAATCTTTTATCCAAACAATATTAATTAATAGTAAATTATTTAATTTATCTGATGATAACAAGCGCTACTTTGACTTTTCTAAGACTAGTAATGGACGTCCTAAAATTTTGACAGTTAATGATTATGATGCAATAGCGCAAAGTCAAGCTCACTTCGCTAGAAAATTCGATATCTGTAAAGATAGTGAAATTTTAGATATCTTGGATCAAAAAATTCTGCAAGTTACATTGCAGAGCTAAATATTTACAGGAGATTAAACAGTAATGCTGACTATACCAAAAGTTAGTGTTGTAGTTCCTGCCTATAATGTAAGTAATTACATTCAAGAAGCACTAACTTCACTAAAACTGCAAACTTTTAAAGACTTTGAAGTATTAGTAGTTGATGATGGTTCAACTGATGATACTGCGGCTGTAGTACAAAAATTTTGCCAGGGAGATTCTCGCTTTCAATTATTACAAAAACCCAATGGTGGCTTGTCATCAGCACGCAACTATGGTACATCCCATGCACGGGGTGAATATATTGCCTTGTTAGATGGCGATGATGTTTACCACCCAGATAAATTAGCTAACCATGTGACTCGCTTAGACAAAGAAGCCGATGTGGGGGTAGTGTATAGTGCTTCGCGGACAATTCGCAACGATGGGCGACCAACATTCGTGACCTTGAGTGGTAAACCAGTGCATTCTCACCCCCTGTTGGCTTTGTTGTGCAAAAACTTTGTCGGTCATGGTTCTAATGCAGTGTTCCGTCGTTGTTTGGTGGATGAAGTCGGTGAGTTTGATGAAGAGTTACGCAGTTGGGAGGATGTCGATTTTTGGGTGCGAGTAGCTGCAACGCAGAAATGGCGTTTTTATCGAGAAAAGCGTATTTTATGTTACTACCGTGTCCGTCCATCTGGACTCTCTTTTAATTTAGTGCAAATGCGGATTAGTGGGGAACAGGTAATTACGGCGGCGTATCAACGATCGCCTAAATTAATTAAGCCACATTTACCAACTATCTACGCATACATGTACCGCTACTTATCGCGGTTATGCTTGCAAGGTGGTGATATGGAAACAGCCCGTGATTTTATTGATATGGCTTTTGTGTGTGACAAGTCGATATTTTATCGTGATGTGCGATCGCTCCTCACCCTGATATCTGTAAAACTATCACCATTGGCGAAAATTGCGATCGCTCGTTCCCTGGGTGCTGCTAAGTCAGTCCAGGTGAAAAACCCATGATTAAAGCCTCTACTCTGCTCAAAAGCAGCTTCTGGATTACTTACGCCACATTTATTACCCGGATTTTTGCCTTTCTCAGTAGCTTAATTCTTGCCAGGTTACTGCAACCATCAGACTTCGGTATCGTAGGTATCGCCTATGTCTTTTGGTCTTTTTTCACACTCTTTACACAAGACACAGCAGGCGCTTTCATCATTTATAAGGGCATAGAAAACCCCAAATACGTCAACACCGCCTACACAATCAGCTTGCTGGTAGGGATAGCGATGGCACTAGGGATATCAGGTATTGCCCCTTTTGTTGCTATTTTCTTCCAAGAACCAGTCCTCACGGGAATATTAATGGCTTTTGCCTTTAATCTCATCTTGTCATCTGCTAGCTATGTTTACGCTGGCGTCATGACACGACAAATGAAGTATCAAAAGCTGGCAAACATTAGCTTGGCTAACTCTATTACCCGATTACTCTGCACCACAGGCGCTGCCTTTTTAGGGTTTAGTTATTGGTCTTTTGTGATTGGTGACGCTGCTTCTTGGGTTGTGAATTGTGTTTTAACCCGGTACTATGCCGAATACAAATTTCGCCTACAAATTGATCCAGTCGTTAAATCCGAGGTCTTATCCTTCTACTCCAGCACCGTTGCTTCCAGTTTTGGTTTATATACGAACTTCAACCTAGATAACTTTACCGTAGGCAAAATGCTGGGTAGTGCCAGTCTGGGTTATTACAACCTTGCTTATCAACTAACATCAGCATTCTCAACAATTTTTACTGCCATTTTCAATCAATTGGGAATGCCAATGTTTGCCCAATTAGCAGTTGAACAACACGAAAAATCCTTACTCAAAGTAGTAGAACAAACTGCCATTTTTACTGCGCCTATTTGCGCTTTAATTTTTTTGATTCTAGACCCACAAGTCGTAACATTAGTTTTTGGTGAAAAATGGCTACCCATTCGTACAGTCATTCCAGGGTTACTAGTTTTCACTTATTTCCGGATTATCAACTCCTCACTGTTTTCCATGCTAGTTGCTAAAGGTCGTCCTGATATTAATGCTAGAGTCAACTTGCAAATAGCTCCCATCGCAGTCGTCAGCTTTATGATTGGTGCTCATTTAGGTGGAATTTTGGGAGTGAGTATAGTAGTAGCAATAGTATTAGGAGTTGGCTGGACTGTTTATTGGTGGTGGGTAAGTTGTAAAAAATTAGGTTGGTCATTAAAAACATTTATATTAGCCTGTTTTTATCCCATTTTTTTGGTGATTCCGTGTGTGGTTATTTCATTCAGTTTACCTTTGTTATTTAGACCATTATTACTAGTCATAACCTACGTTATAGGTATACGTATTTTCATGTCAAAACATTTTAATATGTATCAAATAAGGCTGAATCAAGTATCAAACCACTTAATAGCTAAATTTCAAAGTCGTTAGTATCAAACATGAGCAATTAGGAATTTTATTTGGATTACTAAAACCGCCTGAAGTGCAAATACATCTAGAACAAGGAGTTAGGAGTGTTTAATTTTGGTTTCGTCATGGAACAAGCACTGGGACATGTTACCCATTACCAAAACTTGAAGCATTGGGTAGCCGCAGATGGAAATATTTGTCCGATTTGGATGCCTGTAGGGGATAAAGTAAATGATATTTGGGAATACTTGCCAGTGATTCGCAAAAATTGGTCACTGCAAGTTAGTCTACGTGCCCGCGATGCTATCAAGGTAGCTAGGCGCACACAATCTCTAGATGCATTATTTTTACATACGCAGACATTGGCACTGTTCGCCACTCCTTTGATGCGTCAGATCCCAACTGTCATTTCCACCGACGCCACACCCTTTAACTACGATACTGTTGGCGGAGGTTATAACCACAAAGTAGGTGGTAACTCTTTAATTGAACGCCGCAAATTCCTGTGGAACAAAAGCACATATCACACGGCGACAGCTATTGTGGCATGGTGTCAGTGGGCTAAGGATTCCTTAGTCACTGATTACGGTGTACTCGCCGAGAAAGTGACAGTGATTCCTCCAGGCGTAGATTTAGCACAATGGTATTTCCCCCGGAACTATCAACCTTCTTCACATCCCTTGCGGTTGTTGTTTGTGGGTGGGGATTTCACTCGTAAAGGAGGTTATACTCTGCTGGCGGCATTTCGCAACGGTTTAAACCAAGATTGCGAGTTAGACATTGTGACTAAAGATGCCAGTATTGAGCAAGAATTGGCGGGAGTTGCCAACATCCGGGTGCATTGCGGTTTAACCCCCAATAGCCAACCCCTGAGAGAACTGTATGCTCAAGCTGATATTTTTGTCTTTCCTACCTTAGCAGATTGTTTACCCAGCGCTGTATCCGAAGCAATGGCAGCAGGCTTACCAGTAATTACTACAGATGTGGGGGCGTTACGTGAACAAGTGGAAGATGGCGTGAATGGCTTGATCATACCGCCCGCAGATATTACTGCGCTGGTGAATGCAGTAAATGTTTTAAAAAGCGATTGCCCAAAAAGAATCGCAATGGCTACTGCTAGCCGTCGCATAGCAGAAGAACGGTTTGATGCTCGTTGTAACTACGGGGCGATTTTGGCTTTGATGAAAAGTATATCCCAGCAATCTCCGTCACAATATAGCGTCACAAGTTTTAATCATGCTTAAATCTTCACCCGATATCGCAATTTTTCTGCGTTGTCTTTATGGTGGTGGCGCTGAACGAGTCATGCTCAATTTAGCGCGTCATTTTCTAGAGCAGCAACTCACAGTAGATATGGTAGTTGCTTTCACAGCAGGTTCTTTAATAGAACAATTACCACCAGGAATTCGACTGATAGATTTAAATGCCCAATCTAAGTTGGCTATTCTACCTAAATTAGTTAAATACTTGCAGCAAGAACACCCTAAAACTATGCTAGCTGCACTACACTATCCCTGTGAAATGGCGCTGTTAGCAAAGCGCATTGCTAGGGTATCGACACGAGTAGTGGTTTCAGAACACAATCATCTTTCTCAAGAAGCGAAACGTACCCCACAATTATCGGTGAAGTTGACACCACTAGCAGCAAGGCTTTTTTACCCTTGGGCAGATGGTATCGTCGCAGTTTCTCAAGGAGTAACTGAGGATTTAGCCAAGGTAACTCAAATACCAAAAGAACGTATTGATTTAATTTACAACCCTGTGATTACTCCTGATTTGTTGAGCAAAGCCAAAGTAACAGTTAATCACCCGTGGTTTCAATCTGGAGAACCGCCCGTGATTTTAGCAGTGGGCAGATTACATCCTCAGAAAGATTATCCTACCTTGATCCGGGCTTTTGCTCAAGTCCGGCAAATACGCCAAAGTCGGTTGGTAATTTTAGGAGAAGGGACAGAAGCAGTCAATCTGAATACTTTAATAACAGAATTAGGTTTAGAAGAAGATGTGGCATTACTAGGTTTTGTAGATAATCCTTATGCTTACATAGCCAAAGCCGCAGTTTTTGTGTTGTCTTCTGCTTGGGAAGGTTTTGGGAATGTACTTGTAGAAGCATTAGCTGTGGGAACTCCAGTAGTATCAACAAATTGTGAAAGTGGCCCAGCAGAAATTTTAGCTAATGGTAAGTATGGTGATTTAACACCAGTAGGTGACAGCAAACAAATGGCTGAGGTAATTTTAAATGTTCTCTTTGGCAAGACAAAACAAGTTGACTCTAACTGGTTGCAACAATTTACTTTAAAGACCTGTGCTGACAAATATTTAAATGTGCTAGGAATACCAAGCAAAGTATTAGCCGAAAAAGCTTAAACCAACCTAAAATGTTAGATTTTAACACTATTAACACAAGTATTTATCGCCAGCCTGAGTCTAAATTAGGCACTCTGTCATTTGCAGAAAAAGTAATTTACTGGACAATTATTCTCACACCTGTTTGGTGGTTATTAGGAATCCAAACCATTGTCTATCCAGTGGCGATCGCATTGTTGCTCGTCCAGGGTTTGCAGATTGACAAGCTGATTAAAAATTCACTGCCAATTTGCAATTGGGCGTGGTTAGGAATGACTTTAGCTGCGTTGTGGACAAATATTTTAGGGCTAGAGCAAATAGGTTATTTTACTTTAAAAACATTTGCTACTTTATTTACATTATTTAAAGGCTACTTCATGATCTTTGCCTGCATGACTGTACCTTTTTGGCATCATGTCAGAGTCAAAGTAATTACGCGGGCTGTATCTTGGATGGCAGTCAGTTTTTTAGTGACGCTAGCTATTCAACTACTAATACTTGTTGCTGTTGGGCCACAAGAGCCTTTTTTGCCTCCTCTAGCCCGCTTAATTCCGGGTGAAAAGGTAAGTATGATGGTGAAGTTTGCCATCATTCAGCCATTTTTTGGGATTCCTTTACCAAGAACAGATTTATATACTGCTGACCCGCCAATTTTAGGTGTTACTGCTCTTTTAAGTTTCTTTATTTGTTTAAGTGAAAACAACAAGCATCTACGAAATTTTGCCTTAACTGGTTGCTTATTTGCTTTAATAATTTCTCAAAGTCGTTTAGCTTGGGTATGCTTTCCTTTGGTGTTTGTGATTATTGCTTGTTTTCGTAGTGGTTTAGCTAGACAAGGTTCTTTGTGGGTGGCATCTTTTACTTCTTTATTTTGTGCTGTTTTAGGGTTGGCTTTACAAGATGTCGTTAGAGCGCCTTTAGCAACTTTTAATAGTGCGCGTGCTGACTCATCTAAAGACAGAGAATATGTGATCAATGCCACTATTGATGCTTGGAAAGATTCGCCTTGGGTGGGATGGGGAATTATGGATAAAACAGTAACATGGGGAAATGGAGAGTTTGTATTACCCCTAGGAACATTTTCTTCTTATGCTCAAGTACTTTATGTGCATGGGCTTTTTGGGTTTATTTTTTTTGCGATCGCACTGGTTTCTACAGTATGCAGTTTCTGGGAACCATCGGTGCGGGGTAATCGTAATTGTCAGCAGGCTTTTGCTTGTTTAGTAGCTTTATATTTACTATGTCAAGCCACCAACTTAAGTTGGATGGCAATTTATTTCTGGTTCTTTTTTGTGTGGTTGGGGTCAATTCTCTCAGCTGTGCAGCAGCAAAGACTCAAGGTAATGACTTGGGAACAACTATCACTTTAAAATACTCAAAAACTTTTCAGGGAAAATTCACTAACGAGGTACTGTGACTATGAGTAAAATAGTAGCGATCGCCATTAGACATTGGAAGCCTCTCATATTTTGGAACCTCATAGTATTAGGGACAACGGCTGCTATTGCTGTTCTTTCACCCCGCGTGTGGACGGCGACAACACAGTTAACTGTTCCTGGTTCTAAAGGCAATTTGGATGCCAATTTAGGTGTACTGGGTTCCTTAAAAAATGGTGGTGCTGATATTACCACACCGGGAAATAGCCAGTTGAAATTGCAAGAGAGTATTCTCAACAGCGACACCTTAATGGAAAAAGTGCTGGCGGATGACCCAGAAAAAGCTGATTTTACTAGGTTGACTACATACAAACAATTATTTAAAGTTGATGTCGCAGAAGGTGTTTATAAAGGTTTGGTGGCTCAAGTACAGCAAACTAATATCGATGTCTTTGATGTTTATCCCAACGTGGAAATATTAGATACACCCAGAGTTGATAGCAAGCCTGTTTCTCCCAAGTTATCGTTAATGGTTTTGAATGCTTTATTAGGAGGCATAATTGGTAGCATTGCTTTAGTATTGCTGTTGGAAAGACGCAATCCACTGTTGAGTCCTCAAGATTTGCAGGATATGAAGTTCCCCATAGTTGTCTCGATTCCCCGGTTGAAAAGTGCGGAAATGAATTGGGAACTGGATGATGACAAACAAGTGAAGTTCCAGCGTCTAGCTTCGGCTGTCAGCTTGCAAACTCTCAAAAACCGTCGCTTGTTGATTACCAGTGCAATGGAAGGTGAGGGAAAAACAACCGTCACCTTGGGTTTAGCCAGGGCGCTAGTAGATTTAGGTTTTCGGGTACTGGTTGTAGATGGAGATTTGTTCCAGGGAGAACTTAGTAAAAAGTTGGGTTACTTCATGGAATCTCACAGCACTCCCACACCTATTTCTATAGAACCCCAGTTGGATTTATTACCTGCAATTCCTCAACAAGGGAAAATCTTGAAGCTAGTATCGCGGGGACGTTTTCAAAAAGCGCTGGCGGATGCTGAAGCTCATAGCGTCTATGATTACGTTCTAGTTGATACTGCACCCATCAGTAATACTACAGCTACTACATTGATGACAGCCCAAATTCCCAATGTGTTGTTCGTTGTGCGTCAGGGTGTGAGTTACAGTAACTCAGTACGTGACAGTCTAGAACAATTGGCACAGCATCAGGCGCAAATTTTAGGTTTGGTAGTCAATGGCGTGGAAACTGCTGCTAAACCTTACATGCAACGTTTACCAGATGCCCTGATTAGTCAATCAACATGATGCAACGCAGAGATGTTTTCAAACTGGGGGTATCAAGTGCTGCCACAGTAACATTGTGGCATCTTATACCCCGATCGCAACGGCAGACAATATCAGCCCAAGCCAGTACACAAATTAGTGTAGATTGGCAAACATCTGTTGCTAAATCTACAGTTAATGTTTTCGGTTCTAATGATTATGAAATTACCTACCCCGAACGGGCGCGAGATTCAGCATACCAAAAATTATTATCTCAGTTAAATATCCGATTAGTTCGCATCCATCAAGGCGGATTAAGCGATCGCTGGTCAAATAAAGCCACTAAAACCTGGGATATCAGTAAAATCAAAGCAGGCTACAGTGCATCCTATCCCCAAAAACCAACGATTGTGCAAAATATCCCCGGTTGGACAGAGTGGATGCGCCAAACTCCCGATGGTTTATTAGATCCCTCAGAATACGATCGCTATGCTGCTTTTTGTGCCGAATTAGTTGTCATTATTAATCAACGTCTCGGTCGCAATGTCCAGTATTGGGAACCCTTCAACGAAAAGGATGTCCGCTACGAAAAAGCCGGAAAGCTAGAGGAATTGTGGCGCATATATAACAAAGTCGCCCAAGCCATGAAAGCCAAAGACCCCAAAATAAAAATTGGCGGCCCAGTTCTCACTTGGGACGAACCAAACCGACTAGGATCATTTCTGCAAAACTGCGCCCGTCATGTAGACTTTATATCTTGGCATCGTTATGTCACTGGTAATGCCAATGAGTCCACAGATAAAATCATGTCCTACACACCTGATTATGGTCAACAGGTACGAGAATTTAGGAAAATTACCAAAAAATATCTTCCCCAGCGCTACATACCCTTGTACCTAAGTGAGTACAATATCAACTACACTTGGGATTCTGGAGAAAAGCGGCAAAATACCCATATTGGTGCAGTTTGGTTTGCTTCTGTACTCAAACATTTAGCAGAAGCAGGAGTAGATATGGCATCCTCTTGGCATTTAAAAGACGGCATTTATGGCATGATTGACCCAGAAAATCGCCTGCGTCCAGCTGCAACTGTATTTTCCTGGGGAATCAAGTATTTAACTGGTACGGTAATTAAAACAAAAAGCGATCGCTCCTCCATAGAAGCATTGGCAGTCAGAAATGACAAGGGGGGCGCTTCTTTACTCCTCATCAATAAATCTACACAGCTGCAAAAACTCACCTTCACAGGTATGTCAGCCATGAAACTCCCTAACATGTTACCTATTGTTTATCTCAATGCCAATGGTGTCAAAAAAGATGCGATCGCCAAAACAGCACTTTTGGGTAACACTTTTAACTTAGCAGCTTATTCTCTAGCTTTAGTGCGTTTATCTGGTAGCCTGTAGAGAAACTCAACATGGTTTGAGAGGCTTAGTAGCAATGTGCCATTAGCATTACGCTCAAATCTGATTAATTTATTTATCTGACATAACTGGAAGAATTGCTCATCTGTTATTTGAAGAACAGGAGCAAAGTTGATAGTTAACGCATCCATAGAAAAATTTCAAATTGAATATTCCCAATAAAATTTAATATAGAAGCGATCGCTGATTGTATGATGGCATTGTAGGCAATCGCCTTGCAGAGAACCTCAAAAATAAAGCGTAGACGCGTAGCGGCTTGTCGTTAGACATCGCCTGTTGTGGAAGAGTGAGCGATCGCCTTGTAGAAAATCTCAAAAAAAGCGATCGCCTGTTGGGAAAGAGTGAGCGATCGCACTTTGTATTTTAATCAATTCACCAGATATCTTTAAGATTAAGCACAAATTGCGGTAGCACATCTTCTCCTGATAAACTAGCAGGAGATTGCAACACTTCAATATCTCTACCAAAGCGATAAATTTCTACTTGCCGAATTTCTAAATCAATTAACCAACCTAATCTAGTACCGTTGTCTCGGTACTCTTGCATTTTATTTTGTAGCCTTATTAAACAATCAGTATCAGAACGCAATTCCACGACAAAATCAGGACATACAGGCGGAAATCTCTCTTTTTGCTCCTGTGTGAGAGAATCCCATTTGTCACGTCTTAACCAAGATGCGTCAGGCGATCGCACTGCCCCATTTGGTAAAATAAACCCAACCGAAGAACCAAAAGCTATACCTAGTGACTCATCACGATTCCACACTCCAAGTTGAGCAGTTAAATTAGCATTGCGGTTGCTGGTTAAACCTCCGACTAAAGGCATTAGTAGCAATGTGCCATCAGCATTACGCTCAAATCTGATTAATTCATTTATCTGACATAACTGGAAGAATTGCTCATCTGTTATTTGAAGAACAGGAGTAAAGTTGATAGTTAACGCATCCATAGAAGAATTTCCACTTGAATATTCCCATAAAATTTAATATAGAAGCGATCGCTGATTGTATGATGGCATTGTAGGCAATCGCCTTGCACAAAACCTTACAAAAAAAGCGATCGCCTGTTGTGAAAGAGTAGTGCGTAGGCGTAGCCCGTCGTAGACATCGCCTTACAGAAAACCTCAAACATAAAGCGATCGCTTTATGCAGGCATTCAATTTTTAATTGCTGCTCAAATCGCTTCGTATGTGAATCGTGGCTTATATTCTATGATTGATTCTGGGGTTTCGCCAACAAATAATTTCTCTAGAATCAACTTAACAGTAATGTGTATTGTAACAATCACGGGTTTTCAGATCATCACTTTAGGATCGAATATAACTAGTTGTTTGAGAGGCTTTTGCATTATTTTTGATTGTCTATGTTATTATGTATACTTGAATAAGCAGTCTGTTTATGTACATTTACCATCAGCCACAAGCATCACTGATTAAGCATATTAAGGAGGTATTTTTGTGGATAGAATTACCAAAAGTTTGATAGAAGCTTTTCTAAAAGAACATGAAATAGAATCAGAAGGAGAAGCAATAGATTTTGAAAAATTTTGTAACTACTGCGTAATTTCACGAGAGTATCCTGAGACTTTTAAAGTAGAAGATGTTTCTGTAGGCAGTTCAAATGATACTGGGCTTGATGGCATCGCTATTATTGTAAATGGTAAACTTGTAGACTCTATTGAAGAAGTTGATGATTTAGCTGATATCAATAAACGTATGGAAGCAACATTTATCTTTATTCAGTCTAAAACATCAAACACTTTTGATAGTGGAGATATGTTAAAGTTTTTTGAGGGAGTTTCAGATTTTTTTGCAGAAGAAGAACCAGTTTTAGAACGCAATGAAATGGTTGAATATAAAGCAAAAATAGCAACACATATATACTCAAAAAGTAGTATGATGCTACGGGGAAGACCTTTATGCAAGATGTACTATATCACAACAGGTAAATGGACTGATGACAAAAACTTAGTCAGGCGTATGAGTGCTAAAAAACATGAAATTGAAGATAAAAACATCTTTGAAAAAGTAGAAATTCAGGCACTAGGTGCTGATGAAATTAGAAAGCTTTATCAAAGTACAAAACTAGCATTAAGTACAGATATTATTTTTGCTAGCAGAGTAGTATTACCTGAAATCTCAGGAATATCTGAATCATATATAGGTACTCTACCTTTTTCTGAATTCAGAAAACTAATAGTTGATGAATTCGATAATATTAGATTATCTATTTTTTATGATAATATTCGAGCTTTTCAAGGAAGTAATGATGTTAATCATGATATTGAATCTACATTAAAGTCAGGAGAATTAGATAGATTTTCAGTCTTAAATAATGGAATAACGATAATAGCTAAATCATTAGATACTGTTGGCAATAGATTTAATATCCGAGATTATCAAATAGTTAATGGGTGTCAAACAAGCCACGTTTTATTTAACTGTAGAAATTTAAGTGGTATAAATAATTTACAAATTCCAGTAAAGATAATTGTTACAGACAAAGATGATGTAATAAATAGCATAATCAAAGCAACTAATCATCAAACACCAGTTAAAAAAGAAGAACTTGCAGCTTTATCTGAATTCCAAAAAAAATTAGAACAATGCTACAACTCGTTTGAATCCTTTCATGCTGGAGAACAGTTATATTATGAAAGACGTTCAAAACAGTATCACGATAGAGCAGATGTACCGAAAAATCGTGTTATTACAATTCCCGACCAAATTAAAACTTTTGCTGCTATGTTTCTTGACCAGCCTCATAGAGTATCACGTTCCTATGGAGATTTATCCAGAGAAATAGGTAGTAAGATTTTTGGTGCTAATCATAGTCCAACAAGCTATTATGTAAGTGCTTTTGCTTACTATCGACTTGAAAATCTTTTTAATCAGAGAAATAGAAACAAGTTAGACCCTAAGTATAAAAAATGTAAATATTATTTACTTATGGCTATGAGGTATTTGACCGCAGGAGCAGATATGCCAAGCCTAGATAATCAAAGAAAAATGGAACAGTATTGTAATAAAATTATATCTGTGCTTAACAGCCAGCAAAAATATTTACAAGTATTTGAGAAAGGAACTGAGATTATTGAAGAGCAGTTTCTGCATTTAAATATTAATATAGATAATCGTGACGTAATTACAACTGTAAGTTTTGTTGAACAGTTGAAAAAAAGACTAGAAAGCGAATTTTCAAAAATAAATTCTAAATAAAGTAAATTGTATAGAACAGGACAAGAGCAAAAAAATAATAGCAACTTATCTCTACTAAAAAAACAATAGAAAAACACGCCTGTGAAAGCAGGCTTGTTTTCTATACTCTATACAATTTCTTCTAAACTAATGTCATGACTTGCTCATATTCTTCTTTATGGCTTTGCAAAGCATCCCAAAGATCAACTTTTTGCTGAAGATTAAGCCAAAGTCTAGGCCCATTTCCTAAAGCTTTACCAAGACGTATTGCTATATCTACTGTAAGTGCTCTTTGACCATTAATAACTTCCTGAATTGTTTGATTAGATACTCCTAAAATTTCTGCAAAATTTGCGGTAGTAATATCTAAATCATCTAAAATATCTGCAATTACTTCGCCGGGATGTATTGGTCTTACTAATCTATCATCAATAATATCTTGCCAATTATCCATAATTAATACTCTTTACTTAATAATTTGCTTAACCATATTTAGCATTGTCTAGCCAATTAACATCATATTAACACAGGAGCTAATGATAATCTTCAAGATTGACGTCATAAGCATGACCATCTTCAAAGTTAAAAGTTATACGCCAGTTTCCTGACACCTTGATTGACCAAGTTCCTTTCCTGTCTCCTTTTAATTCATGCAAATCATAACCTGGTAATTTAATATCTTCTACAATTAAGGCTGAGTCTATAACTTCAAGTCTGATTCTAATTTTCTTTTCTAAGTTGGCAGGAATTCCTTTATTAAAATTTTTTCTAAATAGATTTTCTAATGCTTTATTTTTAAATGTTTGGATCATCTATTTTTCAATTTTATCTCAGGCGATTCAATAATTTATAGTGATATCCTAGATTGAAAATTAAGGCAGGCATATTGCCTGCCTTACAATGACTATTCTATCCCTTCAATCCGGTCTTCAACTTCTTGGTACAACTCGCGGAGGCGATCTAAATTCTCCTCGCTAGTCTCCCAATAACCGCGACCATTCACTTCCAACAAAGTTGATACAATCTTGCGGAAAGAATGGGGGTTGAGGTTCATCAGCCGTTTCTGCATTTCTTCATCTTTGATGAAGGTTTCGTTGGTATCTTCGTAAATCCAGTTATCCACAGCGCCGGCTGTTGCACTCCAACCTGTGGTGTTCACCAACCGCTTGGAGAGTTCGCGCACACCTTCATAACCGTGAGATAGCATTCCCTCGTACCATTTGGGATTTAACAATTTGGTACGGGCGTCTAAGCGCACAGTTTCTGATAATGTCCTCACTTGGGCGTTAGCTGTGGTGGTATCTGCAATGTAAGATGCTGGTGTTTTACCATCACCGCGCAGGCTTGCTACCAACTTGGTGGGATCTGAGTCGAAGTAGTGAGAAACGTCCGTCAAGCTAATCTCGGAAGAGTCGAGATTTTGGAACGTCGCATCAGCAGTTTTTAAAGTGGTTTCAAAAATCTGCCTTGATTCATCCATCACACCAGGGTTATCGGAATTGAAGGCGAAGGATTTCCGTCTCAGGTACATTTCCTGTAACTCGGCTTCGCTGTCCCAAGTACTGTTTTCTACTGCCAAGTTGATATTTGACGAGTAGGAACCGGACGCATTGGAGAAGACGCGAGTCGCTGCTTGACGCAGATTAATCCCCATTTCCTCGGCTTGTTGCAGTGCGTGTTTGCGGACAAAGTTCATTTCTAAAGGTTCGTCCGCCTCAGCCGCCATCTTCACACCTTGATCTAGCAGGTTCATTTGGTTGATGAACAAGTCGCGGAATACACCAGAACAGTTGATAACTACGTCAATTCTAGGTCGTCCCAACTCTTCTAAAGGTATTAATTCTAACTTGTTTACTCTTCCCAAGGCATCGGGAACTGGTCGTACACCAACCATCCACATGATTTGTGCTAGTGATTCCCCGTAGGTTTTGATGTTATCTGTTCCCCAAAGTACACAGGCGATGGTTTCCGGCCATTTACCGTCGTTTTCGGCTTTGTTACGTGCCAATAGACGATCTACAACGATTTTGGCTGATTGGACTGCGGCTGTAGTAGGGATAGATTGGGGATCTAGGGCGTGGATATTCTTACCTGTGGGTAATACATCCGGGTTACGAATGGGGTCGCCACCAGGGCCGGGTAGAACATATTCGCCTTCTAAGCCTTGGAGTAATCCGCCGAGTTCGTTATCTGCACAAACTTGCTGTAAACAGAATTCCAAATACTCAAATAATGGCTTTAAGGCGGCGGTGTCAACTTTGGGGAATGGGCGGGAAGACCCCGCCCCTACATGCAATGATTCTACCCAAGGTTCTTTTTTGCCCATATTGAAGAAATTCAACTTGGAAACGAGGGAAACTCGTCCTTCGGCGTCGGTTTGCTCTTTTACCAAGGCGCTAACTGCGGCACGGGTGGCTAGGGTAATGTCTTGCAGTAGTTGGACATCTTCTAAAATGCCTCGGTCGTTATTTTGGTAAATATCGTCAATGTCACGCCCAATGCTGTTGGCGATAATTCCAGGTAAGCCTTGAAGTCCTTCTTCTTGACGATCTAAGCTAGCAATATTGACGAGAGTGGCGATCGCTTCTTCTGCTGTTGGTGGTTTACCAATGATGTGCAACCCACAAGGCAACAACCTAGATTCAATTTCCATCAGCTTGCGGTAGACGCTGCCAACTATATTATCCCGTTCATCGTCGGTCATCTCTTTGGCGTCGGTTTCGGGCAAGTTGATATCCTTGTCCAGATTCACGATCCGGCATTTGTCCATGATGGAGTTGACAATGGGGATACCCCTACCTGTATCTTTCAGGGTTTGGTAAGAAGCAATCAACTCGCTGAGTTCTTTCAAACCCTTGTATAAACCAGCATTCTCCGCCGGAGGAGTAAGGTAGGAAATTGTTTCGGCATAGCTGCGGCGCTTGGCAATTGTCGCCTCACTGGGGTTATTGGCTGCGTAATAATACAGATTAGGTATTGTGCCAATTAGTTGATCTGGGTAACAGTCACCAGACATCCCCATTTGCTTACCAGGCATGAATTCCAAGGAACCGTGAGTACCGAAGTGCAGTACAGCGTCGGCTTGCCAAACTCTTTCTAGGTAGGTGTAATATGCTGCAAAACCGTGGTGAGGGCTAGCAGAACGGGAGAATAACAACCGCATCGGGTCGCCTTCGTAACCAAAGGTAGGCTGGACACCGATAAACACATTACCGAATTGTTTACCGTAAATCAGCAGGTTCTGCCCATCGCTGTTGAGATGTCCTGGTGGTGGCCCCCAGTTTTCTTCTAGGCGTTGGGAATAGGGGGTGAGTGCCTCATATTCTGGCACTGACATTCTATAGGCAATGTTAAGTTCAGGACTGGAGTACTGGGCTTGGGCGTCGTGGATGACTTCTTGCATCAGCGCCTCGGCTGATTCTGGCAATTCTGGCAGGTCGTAGCCGTTGTTTTTCAGCCCCTTCATCACCTCAAAGATGGAACCAAACACATCTAAGTAAGCGGCGGTACCGACGTTCCCCTTATCTGGTGGGAAGCTAAAAACGGTGATGGCAACTTTTTTATTAAGTTTGGGTTTACGGCGGAGATTCGCCCATTTTAATGCCCTTTGGGCTACTGCTTCCACACGGTCTTGGAGTGCGATCGCTTTTCCTGTTGTCCCATCTCTACCCGATAATATAATCGGCTCAATTGCCCCATCCAATTCCGGTATGGCAATTTGTAGCGCTACTTGAATTGGATGTAACCCCAAATCGCTATCCATCCACTCTTCTGTGGTTTGGAAGACTAGAGGTAATGCCACCATGTAAGGACGATTTAAACGTTTGAGAGCGTCAATGGCCTTGGGATGGTCTTGTCTAGCTGGCCCCCCTACTAAAGCAAACCCAGTTAAGGAGATGACTGCATCTACTAAGGGCATGTTGGTAGTCGGTTCGTAAAAGTAAGCATCTACTGGCTTGGAAAAATCCAAACCACCAGCAAACACCGACAATACTCTTGCTCCCAATGATTCCAACTCCTGCACCATTGCCACATAGTGGGCATCATCACCAGTAACTAGGTGGGTGCGTTGCAATACCAACCCAATACAAGGGGCTAAGGGGTCTTTGAGATCGTTAGGAATATCCTTACGGCTGTTATACCAATTCAGGTACTCTCTCACATCTTCAAACATATTGGGCGCTAGTGGATGCCAAATCCCTAAATCGGGATAAACTACAGGCGCTTGATATTCAACAGATGCCAGATTTTGCTTCTCTACACCTTTTAATACATATTTATCAGCTAGCATCAGCAAGAAGTTTTCCAGGTTTTCTGGCGAACCCCCTAGCCAATACTGAAAACTGAGCATGAAATTTCGGGCATCCTGTGCCTTGTCCATTGGCAGAAACTTTAGCACTTGCGGCAGCGTTCGCAGTAGCTTCAGCATCCCGTCTTGGAATCCCGCACCGGATTTTTCCTTGCGTTTTCGCATGAATTGTGCAATCACACTCTTCGATTGCCCCAATTGTGCCAGAGAAAAGCTGCCCATTTTATTCAGGCGCATCACTTCTGGCATGGAGGGAAAGACAACGGAAACATCCAGGCGATCGCGGTATGGTTCTACTGCTGTGACTACTTTCTGGGCTAAGTCTTCGATGAAAATCAAAGATGCAATGAAGATATTAGCATTCTGAATTTCTCGTTGGAACTCTTCGTAGTTCTCTGGGTCTCGAAGTTCTTCAATCAAGTACCCGCTAATTTCAATCGCCAGGTTGGGGTGGTTCGCGTTTATTGTGCGAACCGCTTGCGACAATGCGCTCTGGTACTGAGACTCAAGCACGACATAGACCACCTTGATTAAATTACGTCCGCGTAAGTTATCAGGCGCAATATGTCTAATGGTGGACTTGACGTGGGTGAACATGCTTCCTTGGCTCCTTTGATGCGCGTTCTCTAATGGCAGTTCTTAACGGCATAAGCCGTTTAAGGTGACTTATTATTTTCGGCAATAAGAGTTTTTTATCAGAAAACGCTTACACAATGAGCATTTTGTCGCTTATCTGACACAAATCGATATAAAAAACGAAATATTTATTTGCACTAGTTGACTTTTTATAAAAGTGCTTACTTACATTTATATAAATTTTTTGTTACATAAAATTTCTTGAATGGTTAAATAACTATTGAGTAATATTTTGCACAAACAAAACTAAATTTGTCTATTCCGATTGTCGATTGCTTGGGATCTTCTATTGAAGTTACAAGGGGCAGGCTACAGGGCGAACGGTTGTTCGCCCCTACAAGGTATGTTTTCTGGGTTAAATTTTACTAGTCAACTTGGTTTCTGCTTGAGAGTGTAGCAGCAAGCCATATTCCAAGCCTTCGACTACCGCTTGATAAGAAGCCTCCAAAATGTTAGTTGAAACTCCCACAGTCGTCCAGCGTTGATGACCATTACCTGACTCAACCAAAACACGGGTTTTGGCTGCTGTACCTGTATGTCCGTTGAGAATCCGCACTTTGTAATCTGTTAGCTCAAAAGCTGCAATGTGGGGATAGAAGTTAATCAAAGCCTTGCGTAATGCTGCATCCAAGGCAGCTACAGGGCCATTGCCTTCTGCTGCTTCCAAAATATTCTTGCCATTGACAGCTACTTTAATAGTGGCTAAGGCATTAGTAGTTTCTTTGCCCTCAATCAAGTCACAGTGGACTTTAAAGCCTTGAACTTCAAATAACTGCTGTCTTTCTCCCAAAGCCTCGTACATTAACAGGGCAAAACTCGCCTCTGCGGCTTCAAATTGATAGCCTTCACTCTCTAAATCTTTCATCCGTTGCAGAAGTTGTCGTGCTTCTGATTTATGCGCCTCTAATTCAACACCAAAAGTCCGGGCTTTAGCTAAAACATTGCTGAGTCCAGATTGTTCAGAAATCACAATCCGTCGGCGGTTTCCGACTTGTTCCGGCTGGATGTGTTCGTAAGTTAGAGGATTACGTTCTACTGCTGAGACATGGATACCACCTTTGTGAGCAAAAGCTGACCGTCCCACAAAAGGAGCGTGTTCATCAGGGGCAAGATTTACTACCTCACTGACAAAGCGACTAGCTTCGGCTAGTTGGGTTAGCTGGTCTTCACCGATACAACTATAGCCTAGCTTTAATTGTAGATTGGGAATTAAAGAACAGAGGTTAGCATTGCCACAACGTTCACCGTAACCGTTGATTGTACCCTGTACCATCGTTGCCCCTGCCATAACAGCAGCCAAAGCGTTGGCAACAGCTAGATCGGAATCATTATGAGTATGAATGCCGATTTGGGGCATTGTCCTTGGTTCGTGGTGATTGTTTATTGATTGTTGACAAATGACAAATGACAAATGACAAATGACAGACTGGACAATTTCACTAACTTCATGGGGTAAAGTACCGCCATTGGTATCACAGAGAACTAGCCATTCAGCACCAGCAGCGATCGCTGCTTCTAATGTCAACAAAGCATAATCTGGATTTTGCTTATAGCCATCAAACCAATGCTCTGCATCGTAGATAATCCGCCGCCCTTGAGTACGAAGGTAGGCGATCGTATCCCGAATCATCGCCAAATTTTCTGCTAAAGTCGTCTTGAGACCTGTTGTGACGTGTAAATCCCACGACTTACCAAAAATTGTCACCCAACGCGTCCCCGCAGCCAGAATCGCTTGTACCATCGGTTCGTCTGCGGCATTGGCATTGGGGCGTCGAGTTGAGCAAAAAGCAACAATTTCTGCTTGTTTGAGCGGATATGCTTGTAATTGCCAGAAAAATTGTACATCCTTTGGATTGGCACCAGGCCAACCACCTTCAATAAAAGGAATCCCTAATTGGTCAAGTCTGTGGGCAATGCGTAACTTATCTTCTATAGATACTGATAGCCCTTCGCGCTGTGTGCCATCCCGTAGTGTGGTGTCATAAAGCCAAAGTTGGGGTGAGGGATTTGTGGTCATAAGACTATTAGCTCAGAGACAACTTTTAAGGCAATGTGCCAATATACAACAAAAAGCCAGTTTGATAATCTAAAAAATGCCCAAAACACTAGCTCAAGGTAAAACAATCAAGCGCGTAGGCGCAAAGCGGCTTGTCCTCGGACATGGCGGAGCATTTCCTACGCCCGATAATTGCTTTGAGCAGGTTTGCAACCGTCTTTTAGACAGGAGTAAGCCAGACTCTGTGAGGTTTGGGTTATGTAGGGACAATTGTGGAGCCAAATTACAAAAAACTTTGCAGCAAAATAGTATTGACCTCTACAACGGCGGTGCTAAAGTACTAAACTGCTGCTCAGTTGGCAGCTACAGTACCTGTGCGGTTAAGGTAGAAAGCGAAGTATCAGCAGCGAATTGGCGTGACAAAACGCGGCGGACGCTTCCTTCCCCATTCTCCTACAACAGTCCTGCTTTTAGCCCGTCAAGCTGAGGTTCTAGGCAATGTGAGAGAGAAAATTTTTCATAGATGTTGGAAGGTTCTCAATAGAGTGGACACCAGAAGGTTAATTAAGGAGTAAAACAAGATGGGTAGATGGACACCGCTAATTCTGATGGCTGGTGGCTTGGCAATATTACTGGGTACATTGCTCGGCATCAATTTCCCGATGGGGGGACAACAAAGTGCTAAGGTTCCCACCGGTGGAAAAACATCAAAAGTCCTCCCGGCTAATATTAATGTTAATAGTTCGGCTGCTGGCAGAAATAATCGTTCTGCCAATGACAACAGAGGCAGCGCGGTGCAAAATAACAGCACGGATGATGATGACTTCACATCAGATACGGAGAATACCTCAGAGACGAATCCTAGAGAAAGTCAATCCCTCAATGCTCAAGCCACAGATACACCTTCAAATGAGACTGGTTCTTCAGATAACAACCAGCCGATTCGCGCCTTGTGGTAGGAGTTGTTAGTTACGAGTGATGAAGTGATGAGTTATTAGTTATAAGTTATTAGTGATGTACTAATGATCAGTAACTAATGATCAATGACTAATTACTAATGGCTAGTGACGTTTTAATTATTGGTGGCGGCGTGATCGGGTTAGCGATCGCCGTTGAACTCAAACTGCGCGGGGCAAGTGTCACCGTGCTTTGCCGTGATTTTCCCGCCGCCGCCACCCACGCCGCCGCCGGGATGTTGGCTCCAGATGCCGAAAAAATCTCTAGCGAGGTGATGCGTTCATTGTGTTGGCGATCGCGTTCTTTATATCTAGATTGGACGCACAAACTCGAAGCACTCACAGGCTTAAATACTGGTTACTGGGCCTGTGGGATTTTAGCACCAGTCTTGGCAGATATGGGGGAGCAGGAAGTAAGGGTAGCAGAAAATAATTATGATTCCCCCTCATCTCCAGCTTATTGGTTAGATCAAGACGCCATTCATCAATACCAGCCAGGATTAGGAGCAGCAGTAGTTGGTGGCTGGTGGTATCCAGAGGATGCCCAAGTTGAACCTCGCGCCTTAGCACAGACGTTGTGGACAGCAGCCGAGTCCTTGGGTGTAGAAATCAAAGCAGGTGTGAGCGTCGAAGCCATTGGGCAACAACAGGGACAAGTTGTGGGTGTGCAAACTAATACAGGTATCATGCGTGCTGCACACTATATCTTAGCAACAGGTGCCTGGTCAAATGAACTGTTACCCCTACCAGTCCGCCCCAGAAAAGGGCAAATGTTGAGTGTGAGCGTACCAGAATTTGTACCGGAATTGCCCTTGAAACGGGTTTTGTTTGGCAAAAATATTTACATCGTACCGAGGCGGAACCGTTCGATGATCATTGGTGCTACTAGCGAAGATGTCGGCTTTACCCCCCACAATACCCCAGTTGGTATACAAGCTTTACTAGCAGGAGCTATTCAACTCTATCCCCAATTACAAGATTACCCGGTCCAGGAATTTTGGTGGGGATTTCGTCCTGCCACCCCTGATGAGTTACCTATATTAGGCCCTAGCCATAGTCAAAATTTAACTCTGGCTACGGGACATTATCGCAACGGCATTTTGCTAGCACCCATCACAGCGACGTTAATTGCCGATCTGGTTTGGGAACAAAAGTCTGACCCCCTACTAGCTCATTTCCATTATTCGCGCTTTCAAGCCAAGTCTTCTACCTCCACCCCTATGCTTACTCACTCAGCCAATTTCCCTAACGGGCATCATGACCTATCACCACAGCACACCCTGCGGGAAGCCGCAGTAGCGTCTACAGGACTCACCACTCAGGACTCACCACTAATCATCGCTGGTAAAACATTCCAATCCCGCCTCATGACCGGTACTGGTAAATATCGCACCATTGACCAAATGCAGCAAAGTATAGTTGCCAGTGGTTGTGAGATAGTAACGGTGGCGGTGCGACGAGTTCAAACCAAAGCACCCGGACATGAAGGTTTAGCAGAAGCACTAGATTGGAAGAAAATCTGGATGTTACCCAATACCGCAGGATGTCAAACGGCGGAAGAGGCGATTCGCGTTGCCCGTTTGGGGCGAGAAATGGCGAAATTATTAGGACAGGAAGATAACAACTTTATTAAGTTAGAAGTTATCCCAGATGCCAAATATTTGCTACCAGATCCCATTGGCACACTACAAGCAGCCGAACAACTAGTGAAAGAAGGTTTTGCTGTATTGCCCTACATTAATGCTGACCCTATGTTAGCCAAACGCTTAGAAGAGGTTGGTTGCGCGACGGTGATGCCTTTAGCTTCGCCCATCGGTTCGGGACAGGGTTTAAAAACCACAGCCAACATCCAAATTATTATCGAAAATGCTGGTGTGCCAGTGGTGGTAGATGCTGGCATTGGTTCACCCTCAGAAGCTGCCCAAGCAATGGAATTAGGAGCGGATGCCTTGTTGATTAATAGTGCGATCGCCTTGTCCCAAAACCCACCTACAATGGCTCAGGCTATGAATCTAGCCACAGTCGCCGGTCGTCTGGCATATTTAGCTGGTAGGATGCCCATCAGAGATTATGCTACCGCCAGCTCACCACTCACAGGCACAATTAGTAGTTAGGGTATGGGGCATGGGGCATGGGTATTGACTCTTGAGTACGCGATTAATCGCGTCTCTCTTGACCCTTCAGAAACAACTAAATGATTAATGTAAAAATTTGTATCTGATAGAGAAGGCATAATATAACGTTTATGTAACATTAAACAAATAATAATCACAAGGAATTAATTCATGCCCTATACCACAGAAGAAGGCGGTCGTTTAAACAACTTTGCCCGTGAACCGAAGATTTATGAGGCAGAACCCCCTAATGCAGGTCAAAAGAAAACCTACATTTTATTGGGTATCGCTGCTACAGTTTTGGTAGGCGCTTTGATTTTCGTTGCCTTCTCTGTTTCCCATATCAACTGAACGCAAAACAATTTAATATAATTCAATATCTATAATCTCTCAGGTTCCCAATTCCCAACTTTAGTAGGAGCCTGCTTTTTTGTTTCTTTGTTAAAATAGCAATGACTATAAGTATAAACACATATTTTTTATACCAGACTTTCACCTCTGGTTTTGTCCTGAGCAGAACAACATTCACCCGAAAACCATAGTCATAGCTAGATTTTTTACCTGCTTGAATTTGCCCTACCAGGGAATGTAAACTATGTAATGGCTTTGTAGCCACTATGAGCGTGAATGATACTGCACATACCGACAATTTCGCTTGGAATCGGCAAGTATATCACCGACTAAAACTTGCCCTTAGTCTAGGCTTACGAAGACAACTTTTCTTAGCGGTTTGCGATGATCTGCACTTGCGGAATCAGGTAGCTGCTCGTCTGCATTCTACCTTGGCTTATCCAGTTGGGCAAGTGCTATATCAGCCAGCTAATACACAAGAAATTAGCACCCCAGCCTATCCGCGACTAGTCACTTTGCGATTAAATTTGAGTGACCCCAATCCCATCGCGCAGATCAATCAGTGGTTAGGTAATTATCCTCCACCAATTGTAGGAGCAACAAAAGATACGCCAGGGCGGCCGTTACCAATACCTGTATTTCAGATTGTAGGTGTGGAGCAGCTAACCAAGCAACCTGTAGCTATACAACGGTTATTTTTGCATTTTTTGCGCTTAATTGAGCAGTATTTATCTACCCCAGAATCGGGACGATTCTTGGAGTCTAGTCTGGTGTTGTGGGTATCGCGTCCTTGGTTATCTGCAATTCAGCAATCAGCGCCACAGTTTTGGAACTACCGTACTGGTGTATTTGCATTTGCTGGAGAACCGACACCCACAACCCACAATTCAGGCTACCCAGAACGTTTTTCCACTACTAGAAGTTTAGATCTAGGCAATCTAGAACCATCAATTTTGGAAGAAGCTGTCGCCCAGGCGGAACTCAAAGCATCTGCTGGGGAGCTGAAGTTCGGGGATGATTTTGATTTTCAGACAGATACGCCAATACATCGCGGACGCAAACCACAGGATATTACTCCGACAAAATTAGAATTATTGAAAACTGGGATACAGCAACCAGAATCTTTAGCTCGACCTAGTACTGATACGACTTCATCACTGATGTCTTTATCTCATGTTAATCAGGAATTAACAGAGCTAGTTCTGGCAACAATCGATACAAAGGCTATTCAGAACGACGAGGATGGTTCACAACCACAGCAAATTCTGCTGGAAATCGAAGCATTACACTCACAGGAAGCATCTGGAGAAATCCTCGGAGCAGCTTATCACCGTTTAGGAAACTGCTATCGCCTCCGCATTGAACAAGGACAGTCAACTCTAGAGAATCTGATGGTAGCAATTTTGGCTTATCAGGAGTCTCTCACTTACGATGAGACTTCACCATTATTGCCAGACATCTTAAATGACTTGGGTACACTTTATTGGATGCTGTACCGCACACCACCCAATTCTGAAGAGGGTCAAACTTATATAGAGCAGGGAATTGAATTTTATAAGTTAGCTTTAAAAGTGATTTCACCACAGACGCACACAGAAACTTATGCTCGCGTACAAAATAATTTAGGGACAGCTTACGGTGATTTAGCACGGTTTGCTAACCCATCGGACAATTGGCAGCAAGCAGTTGTGGCTTACAACGAAGCGCTACGCTATCGTACAGCTGAAATGGAGCCATTAAAGTACGCTGCTTGCCAAAATAACTTGGGTACTGCTTACTGGCATTTAGGGCAATATAATCAACCAGTTGTACATTTAAAGAAAGCGATCGCATCCTATAACCTCGCACTGACTTACTACAGTGCTGAGGAGGAACCACTCAAGTATGGCATGATCCAAAATAACATCGGTACCGCCTACTGGAATCTTGCCCAATACGAACAACCAATAGAAAACCTCCAGCTAGCGATTGATGTTTACCGCGAAGCCCTGAAATATCGCACTCCTGCTAATGTTCCCAGCGCCTGCGCTGCTACTCAAAATAATCTTGGTACTGCCTACTGGCATTTAGCAAATCTATCTCAATCCAGTAAGGAAATACAACAAAAGTATTTGCAATTGTGCATTGATGCTTATGAAGAAGCTCTGGCTCTTGCTCATTCACTGAGTGGAATTACTTTAAGCTTTGATGCGCTTGCTACTCATAATAACTTAGGATTAGCTTATCATCAAATCGCCACAGATAGTTATTTTATTACTGATAAAACAACTCGTTCTCAATACCTAGAAGCAGCATTAGAAAACCATTTACAAGCTTTAAACGGATTGAGCAAACAACCTGAAGCTTATCAAACAACCTTCGCTTATGTGGTGAAAACAATTCGCGCTTTCCATGACGAATTAGGAATCCAAGGACAAAATTTAGCTTTATCTAAGGTTCCTAGTCAGTTGCTAGGAGAAATTCTACCTAAGTTGTAAGTAAGTCGGTGAGATAAGATAAAATATCCATAGATTACGTTATGCCGTAGGCTACCGCACATGAATTACAGCAGATTTCAACTTGGTGAGGTACAGATGATCACAAGGGCACTACCTGTGTACCTCATTTACCTGAAAAACGCTGTATTTACCAATTTGTACCTATCTACTTAGGCTTATACTTTTTATCTCACATGTAAACCTCTAATCTTCTAAAATTAAGTTGTGTTTAATCAACTGTTTTTGCAGCGCTACAACTACAGCTTGGGAGCGATCGCCGACGTTGAGCTTATGTAAAATTGTATGCACATGTACCCTGACTGTTCCCGGTGTAATGTAGAGGACTTGGGCAATTTCTTGATTGGTTTTGCCTAAGGCTAGCAATGACAGAATTTCTTGTTCACGGTGGGTTAAAGGATTTGTGACTGTAGGGAGGTTGGTTAACTGAGATGATTCCGATGCGAAGGTAGAACGAATTTCTTTGGTGGCGGTTTCATCCCACCAGGAAGCACCAGCCGCCACAGAACGCAGTGCTAAAACCAATTTTTCCGCAGCAATACCTTTGAGACAATAGCCTTGAGCGCCGGCTGCAATCAACTGAGCAATCAAAGATTTTTGAGAATGGGAAGTTAACACTAGGATTGGTAAATTGGGTTGTTGCTGCTTAATTTGTCTACACGCCTCAAGTCCCCCGATTCCGGGTAATCCTACATCTAGCAGCACAACATCGCAAGGATTTTGGTTGACTAAATCAATCGCAGTTTCACCATCTTCCGCCTCAGCGATAATTTCTAATCCAGCTTCTTGTTGTAATCTTACACGTAAGCCAAGGAGGAAGAGTTCATCATCTTCAACTAAAAGAATTTTAATTGGGGTAGATGGCATCTGATACTAATTCGTAATTCGTAATTAATAGACATTACACAGTTGGAGAAAATGAAAAAGGATACACGGGGAGCTTGAAAGCAAAAATAGCTCCTGTAGGAACTCTGTTCTCTGCCCAAATTATACCGTTATGAGCTGCGATAATTTGGCGAGATAAGTATAGTCCCAATCCCACACCCTTAGCTTGGCGATTGCTATGTCCGTGATAAAACCTCTCAAATAAATGGGGAAACTGTTCTGGCTGGATACCTGCACCTGTATCTAAAATTTTTACAACTTGATAAGCAGCTTGCGGTTCTAAGACAACTTCCACGCGATCGCCACGACGAGAATGGTTGATTGCATTTACCAAGAGGTTAGTTAAGACTCGTTGCAGTTGCAAAGCATCACCCTTCACCCACAGCGATCGCCGCCAATCAGAGTCACCATAGTTGAGTGTGAGATAAACGCGACGACTTGCAGCTAGCTCTCTGAGGGTTCCTGCTACTTCCTCTGCTAAAATAACTAAATCCACAGGTGCTAAATCTAGCCTTAAGCCTTCCGTATCATTACGATAGACGTCCAATAAAGTTTCTAACAGTTGCAGGGAAGTATCATGACTGCGTATCATCGTGGCTAAAACTTTTTGTTGTGCTGGTGAAACTGCACCAAATTTTTCTTGTTGAAAGGCTTTGAGGGCTTCCATTGCGCCTAGCAATGGGGTTTTTAAATCGTGGGTGAGCGTGGAAGCAAAATCTTCTTTTAATCTCACCAATTCCTCTTGGGCGGCCAGTTTCGCTTTAGCCTGGGCGATCGCTTCTTCCGAACGCCGCAGCTTGTCACTGAGAATTCCTGTAACTATCAAAGCCATGCTGGCGATCGCTCTACTGGCAAATATGGCAGCCTTTATGACTTTACCCCCAGGGACTACCAAATTCAACATAGTTAACCCCACAGCAACTAATGTTGCAATCAAAGTCGCACGCCTCCCCAACCAGGAATTTGCTAATAAAATCGGCCCAGTATAGAGATATCCAAACACATATTCATAGGGTGTTGAAAACTCCAGTACAAAAACAACTATAAACAGAACGGTCATCAGCAAATATTTGCTCAATTTTGATTCTTGATTAGGTAATCCAGATTTTAGAAATAGCATTTTTCATGTTTTGTTTCTATTTACTATAGCAATCCTATTTAATTTTAAAAACTCGTCATTTTCAGACACACGACTTCTCGTACAATTCAGGCATTTTGTTGTTCACAAAAGTTTATTTGACAATATAACTATAGTTTAATAGCTATCTAAACGTACTAAACACTTATATATCTTGCAGTAAACACTATTAGGACTTACGCAAAAATCACGAAATTACGTCATTACGAGCGTAGCGACGTCATCGCCTCCAAATCTGGGATTGCTTCCCTACACGGAGCCTGTTGCGAGCGAAGCGTCGCAATCTGGTCGCAATAACAAATTTTGCTTGCGTAAGTCCTGACTATATATAGTAACTAAACAGATTTTTATATCCTCCTATTACTTGTTTTCCTTTATAAATTAGTTAATGATATAAATTGTTGCCAAAATAATCAAACTGGAACCAGGTTCTACTGCCCATATAATAAATACAGTTATGGCATTAGCTTTGATTAGTGTAAAAATTGCAGTAAATAGCTGCCATTGTGGCATAGACTTAACTAAGTTAAAGTTGCCAGATAAATGCTTTGTTATAGGCATTGCCAGAGGAAATCAAATCATTTTAGCAAGTGAAAACCCCAGTATTTGGTATGAAGATTATATTCTGGCTGTTACATTGAATTCAGCCTTAGTACCAATGCTAAAAAATATCCTGAATAAAACGCATCCAATTCATTATTTTTCCCAAAAATATTTAATCAAAAAATGATTGATCAGGAGCTTTACTAATTCATGTTACAAGGATGGATACAAATTGCTCTGACCTTACTTATTGTCATAGCAACTACACCTATATTTGGGAAATATATAGCTGAAGTTTTCATGGGAGAAAAAACACTACTCGACCCAGTGTTAAACCCCTTAGAACGATTCATTTACGCCTTCAGCAGCATTCGTCCACAGGATGAAATGACTGGTTGGCAGTATGTGAAAGCAGTACTGTATAGCAATTTAGTCATGGGGATTTTGGTTTTCCTCATTCTCATCACTCAAAGATTATTGCCACTCAATCCCACAGGGTTAAGTGCCCCTAGTTGGGATTTAGCGCTACACACCACCATTTCTTTCCTCACAAATACAGACCAACAGCACTACTCTGGTGAGACAACCTTAAGCTACGCCAGTCAAACTTTCGCCTTGGGTTTTTTGATGTTTACCTCGGCGGCGACTGGTTTATCTGTTGGAATTGCTTTCATTCGCGGCTTAACTGGCAGACCTTTAGGTAACTTTTACACTGACTTGATTAAGTCAATTACACGAATCTTGTTGCCCATATCTGTAGTTGGGGGATTAGTGTTAATTGTAGCGGGTGTACCAGAAACCTTTACCAGTCCAGTCACAGCCACCACCCTAGAAGGTGCAACTCAGGTAATTGCCCGTGGCCCAGTTGCCCATTTTGAGATTATCAAAGAACTAGGGGAAAACGGCGGCGGCTTTTTTGGTATCAACTCCGCCCATCCCTATGAAAATCCCAATGGTTTCACTAATTTATTAGAAACCTGGGCGATGATTGCCATTCCCTCAGCCTTGATTTACACCTATGGTGTATTTGCTAACAATTTAAAGCAAGCATGGTTAGTATTTTGGATGGTCTTTGTGATTTTTGTCTTCTTAGTCGCCATTGCAGCCATTGGTGAGTATCAAGGCAATCCCCTAATTAATCCTTTATTAGGAGGACAACAACCCAACTTAGAAGGTAAAGAAGTGCGATTTGGTTGGGCGCAAACCGCACTTTGGGCAGTCATGACCACAGCTACTATGTGTGGTGCTGTTAATGGTATGCATGATTCCTTGATGCCTTCTGGAGGATTTGTGACTCTGTTTAATATGTTCTTGCAAATTATTTGGGGCGGACAGGGAACAGGTACAGCATACCTATTTGTGTACTTAATTTTGGCAGTTTTCCTCACGGGGTTAATGGTAGGAAGAACTCCGGAATTTTTGGGACGCAAAATCGAGAAACCAGAAATTGTCCTTGCTAGTGTTGTGTTATTAGTCCACCCCTTCGCCATTCTTATTCCTTGGGCAATAGTCTTTGGCTTTCCCGATACCCTTTCAGGCATTAGTAACCCAGGTTTTCACGGTGTTTCTCAGGTAGTGTACGAATACGCTTCAGCCGCCGCTAACAATGGTTCTGGTTTTGAAGGACTAGGAGACAATACCCTGTGGTGGAACCTCACCACCAGCCTCAGCATTTTATTAGGACGCTATATCCCCATTATTTCCCTGCTGCTACTAGCAGATAGTATGTCCCGCAAGCAACCAGTCCCCGTGACATCCGGAACCTTGAGAACCAACACCAGACTGTTTACCAGTGTCACAGGGGGCGTAATTTTAATTCTTGGTGCCCTCACTTTCTTTCCTGTACTAGTTCTCGGCCCTTTAGCAGAAGCTTTTCAAATTGCTAGAGGCGGTTAAACAATTTAAAATTTAAAACTCAAAATGGCATCATCTACTAAACCGCGACAAGAACGCAAGCATACACCTAAAGCTAAAACTGCTGGACTTTATTCTCGCGCTTTTCGGCAAGCATTCATCAAGCTACACCCTGCCCACATGCTGAAAAATCCCGTCATGTTCTTGGTGTGGGTAGGGACAATAATCACTGCTTTAGTAACAATTGAACCTAACTTGTTTGGGATTAGTCCTGGTAATAATCCACGATTGTTCAATGGTCTGATTACCTTAATTTTATTCTTTACAGTCGTTTTTGCTAATTTTGCGGAAGCGATCGCAGAAGGACGGGGTAAAGCCCAAGCCGATGCCCTCAGAGCAACTAAATCTGATATCACAGCCCGGAAACTCCTCCCTGATAGTTCCATTCAAGAAGTCAGTTCCACAGCTTTACGTCGTGGCGATCGCATCAAGGTGATAGCTGGCGATATGATCCCCGCCGATGGTGAGGTAATTAAAGGTATTGCTTCTGTGGATGAATCTGCGATCACTGGAGAATCAGCACCAGTATTGAAAGAACCAGGTACAGATATTGCCAGTTCTGTCACTGGGGGAACGCGCATCACCTCCGATGAATTGATCATCCGGGTAACGGCTGACCCTGGCAAGGGCTTTATTGACCGGATGATTGCCTTGGTGGAAGGCGCTTCCCGCAGCAAAACCCCCAATGAAATCGCTTTGACAGTCTTGCTGGCAGTCCTCAGCCAGGTTTTTTTAGTAGTGATTGCAACTATACCTACTGTAGCAACTTATGTAAAATCACCAGTCAGCATTGCCATGTTAATTGCCTTGTTAGTAGCCCTAATTCCTACCACTATTGGCGGCTTATTAAGTGCGATCGGCATTGCAGGCATGGATCGAGTCGCTCAATTTAACGTGATTGCTACCTCTGGACGGGCGGTAGAAGTTTGTGGAGATATTAACACCTTAGTATTAGATAAAACAGGCACAATTACTTTAGGAAATCGCCTAGCGGAAGAGTTTGTTCCTGTCAACGGTCATTCTGTGGCAGATGTGGCAAAAGTAGCACTAGCATCCAGCATTTTTGATGAAACACCAGAAGGAAAATCTATAGTTAAACTAGCAGAAAAATTAGGCGCAAGCTTAGATTTTGAACCCAAACAAGCAGAAGGTATTGATTTTTCTGCCAAAACTCGTATGAGTGGTACTGACTTACCAAATAACATCCAAATTCGCAAGGGTGCGGTGGACGCAATTAAAGGATTTGTCCGTTCTCGTAATGGACAATTAACTCCGGAATTAGATGCAGCTTTTGAACGGATTTCTCGATTGGGTGGCACCCCCCTAGCTATTTGTCAAAATGATGATATTTACGGAGTAATTTATCTCAAAGACATCATTAAACCAGGGATTCAAGAACGGTTTGATCAAATGCGGCGCATGGGAATTAAAACTATTATGCTCACAGGAGATAACCGCATCACTGCATCTGTAATTGCTCAAGAGGCTGGGGTTGATGACTTTATTGCTGAGGCGACACCAGAAGATAAGATTGAGGTAATTCGTACTGAACAAGGGCAAGGTAAGTTAGTAGCCATGACTGGAGATGGGACTAATGATGCACCAGCTTTGGCTCAGGCAAATGTCGGCGTGGCAATGAATTCAGGTACACAGGCTGCGAAAGAAGCTGCTAATATGGTAGACCTAGATTCTGACCCCACCAAATTAATTGATATCGTCACCATTGGTAAACAATTGCTGATTACCCGTGGCGCACTCACTACATTTTCTATCGCTAACGATGTGGCTAAATATTTTGCGATTATTCCGGCTATTTTTGCAGGTATTGGTGTTGGCAGTCTCAATATTATGGGTTTGGCTAGCCCAGAATCTGCGGTGTTGTCTGCACTAATTTATAATGCCTTGATTATTCCGGCGCTGATTCCCTTAGCGCTAACAGGGATTAAGTTTCGACCACTGACAGCAGATCAATTGTTGCAGCGCAATATTTTGATTTATGGACTTGGTGGTGTGATTGCACCGTTTATTGCGGTGAAGGTGATTGATTTGTTGATTGTGGCAATTGGTTTGGTATAGTTCTCACGCAGAGGCGCAGAGAATAAGAGGTTTAGAGTGAGAATTTTGGGATGGTAAGTGACTTAATTACAATTTGGGATTTGAGATTATGGAAGATTTATCATTAGATTTTACGGAAATAGTTGCTTTTCTGACTGCTAAAAGAAGTCGCGTTCCTGTGATGATATTTTTGCTGCTGTGCTTGAATGTGTTACTTGCACCAGCAGTACAGGCGGCGACACCAGAAGCGTCACGTTATACATCTTATGCGATCGCCTGTTTAGGAGCGATTACTGTCGGTTTGTGTGTTTATTTATTCGTTGTGATTTTTCAACCGGAGAGGTTTTAAATGAGTCCACTACGCCAAATTAATCGGGCTGTTCGTTCTACCGTGGCGCTGTGGGTACTCACAGCATTACTCTATCCTCTATTTATGCTCCTGTCTGGACAAATTGCGTTTTCCTTTCAGGCTAACGGTAGCTTACTCACCAATTCTCAAGGTACAGTCATTGGTTCGGCATTAATTGGGCAACCATTTCAGAGCGATCGCTATTTTTGGAGTCGCCCTAGTACTATTGACTATAGTACCAAACCCGACGCTGCTACCACGGGTATTTCTGGAGCCAGTAATCTCGCCCCTAGTAACCCTGATTTACTCCAACGCATTCAAGGAGAAGTCACACGGTTAAAACAAGCTAACATTCAACCGACAGCAGATTTAGTTTATACTTCTGGTTCTGGTCTAGACCCACATATCAGCCTAGCAGCAACCACAGCCCAAGTCCAGCGCGTTGCCAATGCTAGACGTATCACAGCAAAACAAATTCAAGATTTAATCGATAAAAACACTGAACAAAGATTCCTGGGGATTTTTGGGGAACCGGGAATCAACGTCCTGAAGCTGAATCTGGCGTTGGATGCTTTGTAACTCAAGCTAGAAATAGCCTCGCCGTTGGCTTCCTCACTCGCCCTGAGCGAAGTCGAAGGGCTAATAGCTTAAGTTTACTGAAGTAGACTCAAAATTGTTGTGCATATTTTAGTCATCTTTAGATGACTTTTGCTATGAGGAAGGAAATTTATTTCCTTGCATGTCTCATTCCTGACATTTATCCATTTTTACGAAGACCAAAACCTGACACTCAAACCATTATGGGACACTAGTTTTAGTTTTTGGACTTGAGTGCAAATCAGTGACATGGAAAAAGTATTTGCCAAAAAACTAGGATTTTTGCCGGATAAGGAAAGCCAAGTTCTTAATTTTGGATAAAGTCGAGCTTAGAGGATGTTTGAAAAGTTTTGGGCGAATATAATTCGCTACTACACAAACAAAGTCCGCCTGCACGGACTCACCAAAAATTAGGCCTTTCAAACCCACGGAGGTGAGTTTCGGCTGTGTAGCCAAGCCACTGCTTTGGGGAGACAGCGCCGTGGGCGGGTTTCCCGACTTGTTCGCGCAGCGTCTCCCCTTGGGAGAGGCGACTGTCGTCGGATGCCCCGACTTGTAGCAAGTGGCGCGCGATTTTTAATCGCCAGGGCTAGTAGTCTGTCAATTTTGTTTTGAGGGATTTTTGGTAGTGTGAGCGTCTCGCTCACGCGGGCAAGATGCCCGCACTACAGTCCATCATTTTTATCTTGACAGACTACTAGTATTAATTTATACTTCTCAAACAAATTCTTAAAAACTCATGATTTCCGCAAGTTCTTTCGAGCGTCTTTCGGCGCTACCCAAAATTATCTCTGTTTCTGCACGTATCTCAGCCAATTCCTTGCGTTCGGCTTCAGTGAGAACCTCATTGCGTTGTCGTTTGTGGTTCAGTTCAATCAGAGTATTTTGGGTATTATCTAGCAACGCTTCTACTTCTTGACTTAGTGTTTGTTTTAAATGCTCGAAACATGCAGAAATATAATCCTCCAATTTTTTGTTGATGGGGTCTAATTTCAGTTGTTTCTCAATTTCCTTAAGAACTACGCCTTTATAATTTTCTTTAAAGGCATTTACTGATTCACTACCAAACACTAATTTAGTTAACCAACCATCTACAATAAAACTAGAAATCACTGCAATTCTCATTACTAATGAATCAATACTAATAATAACTTTAGCAAAGCTATCAACATCGGCAATTGTTTCTTCAATTGAATTCTTCTGGCAATTTGAAGCTGCTTCAAATTCTGACTGAATTTTATCAACTAACTTTTGTACTGAATTTCGCAAGCTACTAGAAACTTTATCACCTAGTTTTTTAGTCAACACTTTTTTGTTGCTTAACTCTTCGGGCGTAATTTTAGTAGAGTCAATTGCTTGTATTGCTGTCTGTTTTAAATCGTCTTCTAGCTTATTAAGTAAAGGTCTAACATTAAGCTTGATATTTTCCGCCGCCTGATCAATGAGCTGCATTTCCTCTTTTCTTCGCTGTCGGATCTCAGAAATTTCTTTAATGGAAGTTCCGTAGGCTCTCTCAAATTCTTCTAGCTTCATGTTGAGGGCATTTTCTTGAATATTAATCACTGATAAGATTTCCGCAGATGACGCGATCGCAAGATTTAGAGATACCTGTAATGTAATAGCATCCCTTTCTTTCGGCAGAAACTCTTCTAAAGCCTGTTCAAATTCTGTAAACCGACTTTTAGCCAACAGTTCATCATCATTGTTAATCTTAGCTTTTAAAGCTTGAGAAGCGGAAAGCCCAAAAACTTTTGGTTTTCCAATCTTTTTCCGATAAACTTCATATTCAGTCGAATCTTTACCCCACTGTTGTGCTGCTCGCTCTAATACACACTTTTCTATGCGTTTTTGCACAATAGCAATAACTTTGTCAGCATCTTCAGTCCGATTACAACGGTCAATTCCATTAACTACAAAAATTATCCTACCTAAGTCACTAGTTAATAATTTGTTCTGTAAAAAGTCTCTTTCTACTTCCGAAAACGGTACTTGCGCCATAATTACCATAATAGCAACATCAACCTTTGGTAATACAGAAAGAGTCACAGTAACCATACTAGAGTCATCATCCAATGATGGAGTGTAAATAATATCTACATTATTTCTGCAATACTTAGCTGGGTAATAAACAACAGCTTCTTTCACATTTGCTGCCGTTGCTTCAGCTTCAGGCGTTAACTGAGTAACATATTCGCTGAGTTTCTCAATTTCTATTTTTTCTTGATGACCATCTTTAAATTCCACTTCCACATAGGAATCCAAACCATAAGTAACACGAGTCAGGGTAGCAGAACATGGTTCAATATCCAAGGGTAAAATTTCTTGCCCTAACAAAGCATTAATGAATGTACTCTTACCACGCTTAATTTCTCCAACAACTGCAATCCAAAATGTGTAATTCTCTATCCTTGCTATGACTTCATCAATAAATAATAGTGATTGCTGGAGATTCAACTTTTCTGAAAATGAGCGCAACCTCTTCAAATCCAGCACGAAATTATTCCTTACTTTGTTCCATCCTGTTAGAGATAGGGAAGATAAGGTATCTTCAATTATGTATGTGGGTTTGTTATTATTCAGTACTGTATCTTCTTCTTTAGGCTGTGGCGGTTGCTGCGAACTATTCAATCTACTGCTATCAATATCACTCAAAGGATGTTCATTATTAATAGCTATAGAAAATTCTTGATTAATCGGTGCGACATCTTCATCTCGCAAACCTAAATCTTGCTGATAGTCTCTGAGGTCATTGAGAGTTCTTTCACTCAAATTTGGCTCATCTTCAATTGTAGCAATCAGCGTGTCTTCATATTCTTTTAACTTACGCTGGTACTCAAGATATGGTTGTTTAACTTCGGCTTCAATGGCATCAGCAATATGAGAGTCAAGTTTTAACTGATTGCGTAATGAGTTTAACAAGCGACGAGCAGGGATGGAAAAGTCACCACGATAGATACGGCGTTCTACTTCTTTACGATATTTCAGCTTAGGATCATCTTTGGGCGACTTCGCCAGAAAAATCCGATAACCATCTTTGAAAGGATAAAACTCTGGTGTCATGGCGGGAGATGCTTCTTGCACTTTGCTTTTTGCATAGTCATGCAACTCATCCACCGCAATTAAACCATCATTGTCTTTGTCGGCTACACCTTTTTCTATGCCTTCTACCAGATAATGAGTGTAAATCGATAAGTCTAAATCATCAGATTCAAAAGCATATTGTGTAGAGGTGGAAGCTGTCAGAATTGCTCTTCCCTCACCACCTAATTGCTGTTGCAAATGAATATTACCAATGTCTTTAGCTGTCAAACCTTTGGCAAAAGCACCACTAAAGCAACAATCTAAAATTAGTACCTGTCGCTTAGATTTGCTCTGGCTCATCCAGCTATGTACACTTGTCGCAGCTACGGCTGTGAATGGGAGCAATTTATTCTGATTTTTTTCAGTTTGGCGAGTTGAAAAGTAGAAGTCACCATTATCTACTGTTACGCCATGACCAGAAAAGTATAAAAGCACCAAATCATCTTTCTGACGATTAGCATACAAGTTATAAATTTCCTTTTCCATCTCTTGCCGTTGGGGATTTTTCAGCACTGTGATATCCCCCGGAGCAAAATCACCCATTTCGGGATTGACTAAAACTCGTTGCATCGCCTCAACATCATTTACAGCCTTAGGTAGCGGTGCTAGTCCTGGCTCGTATTCGCTAATTCCGATCAGCAGTGCTACCTTAGCCATTATAATTTTGCAGTTCGATGAAAAGTTGGCGCAAGATAGATTATGTATACATACAACATAGTATATCTAAAACTGTCAGGTGAGTTTTTCCCCATACTTTAGAGTACAGTTGTTCGCTCATACCCAATTTTGTGGCGTAGACATGGGTATTATGTATCATTTGTCAACAACACCCTTAAACAAATTGGGGATTTTGATTGTAAGCGATCGCAGTCGCAATCCTTACAATGTGACACACAGACTACACGAAATCAATTACTATAAAGCAGTAATAGTCTTTAATCCGGATTTATTATGGCAACAGTATCTACTGTCAGCTTTACAATCTCTGTAAATGACCCCGAATTAGATGCAGAAGAAAAACAAGAAATAGTGCAGAATTTATGGAATCAACTCAGCAATCTGGAGGAAGTAGAGCGAGTTGAGCGGACACAAGACCCAAACCCAGAAGCAGGAAGTAAGCCAGGAATTGCTTTTTTGGTAGGAAAATTAACGGCAGTAGTAAATATTAATAATGTTAAATCTTTTTTGGGATTTGTCGGCGATCGCCTGGGCAACAAACCCATTAAGATCCTAATTGAAGCCAATAATAAAAAGGTTGAGATTGCAGCTAATAGCCGACAAGAGCTACTAGAAGCGGAAAGAACCGTCAAGGAAATACTAGCCAGCCTTTGAAGGAAATTTAAATGGCTAAGAAGTTAGCACTGCTGATCGGAGTGAGTGATTATCAAGCTGGGTTATCACCAATTCCTACTGCCACTCGTGATGTAGCAGCCATGCAGCGAGTTTTACAAAACCCAGATTTGGGTGGCTTTGCAGTCAAAACGCTGGTAAACCCTGATTTAATTACCATGCAAATAGCCATTGAAGAGCTATTTAACAATTGTGAAAAGAATGACGTCACTCTTTTATTTTTCTCCGGTCACGGAATTACAGATGATGCTAACAGGCTTTATCTAGCAACTGGCAGCACTCGCAAAGACGTTTTTTATTCTACAGCAGTGTCAGCGAGTAATGTGAAAAACATTATGCAGAACAGCCCTTCTAAATGGCAAGTGGTGATTCTGGATTGCTGTTATAGTGGTGCTTTTGCCCTGGATTGGAAACCAAAGCCGACAAGTGCAGGGTGCGCCCTGCTGGCTTCTTCCAGTGCTGTCAGGCTCTCCTTTGCAGCAGAAGAGTCAGGCATTTACACTCGATATCTAGTAGAGGGGATTGAGACTGGCGCCGCAGATGTCAACCAAGACGGTGTGATTTCTGTGGATGAGTTGAATGATTACGTTCTAGGGAAAGTGCAAGCCCAAAGACCGGACATGAGACCAGAAATGCATCCGGTGAAAGCAGGTCACAAAATACAAATTGCTAAAACTGTCAAAGCTTCAACTACTCACAAAGACTTTGCAGTTCCACGTCCCCATCCCACCAGTCAAGTGCAGACATGGAAATGTAGCTATACACTTACTGACCATACCGATACAGTAAATTGTGTAGCGATCAGTTCTGATGGCCAAACCCTTGTCAGTGGTAGTGCTGATAAAACTATTAAGATTTGGAGTTTGAAGACAGGAACACATCTCTACACTCTTGAGGGACATACAGATATAGTCAGCTGTGTAGCGATAAGTCCCGATGGTCAAACCCTTGTCAGTGGTAGCGCTGATAAAACTATTAAAATTTGGAATTTAAACACGAGAAAACATCGTAACCTTGGCTGGTTCTCAGCACACTTAAACTCAATATGTTCTCTAGCCATCACCGCAGATGGTCAGACTTTGATTAGTGGTAGCCAAGACCATACAATTAAGCGGTGGAATCTGGCGACGGGAAAACAAACAAACCACCTCACGCAACACTCATGGGGGGTTTATTCCCTAGCTATTACTCCAGATGGCCAGGCGATCGCTAGCGACACTTTACCCGGATTTCTCACAAAGCTTGAAGAAACAGGGGTCAAAAACTGCCAAAATGCATATTGCACAACAATTTCAGCAGTTTGAAGTATGACCCCAAATAAAAATGATTGTATACCAGAACAGTT
>JAESGB010000108.1_pt1 | contig 52188 bp, 53 predicted proteins | sample 9266211 | NCBI WGS metagenome assembly JAESGB01 (sample SAMN14514844, study PRJNA621659) | algae metagenome | isolation source: Goleter apudmare HA4340-LM2 and co-occurring heterotrophs from cave wall... | place: USA: Maniniholo cave, Kauai, Hawaii | collected 2009-07-28 | reverse complement strand
CGTCGGCGGCGACCAGCTGGGGCACCGGCATCGAGCAGATGACGATCGCCTTCCGGCTTTACACGGTCATGCCGCACCTGCGCCGCTTCGCGAAGGAGATGACGCGCAAGCTGTTCCCGGTGATCGGCGCGCGGCCGTCGAACCTGTTCATCGACTTCGACGCGGAGGCCCTGCAGGTCGGCGACAGCAAGGCGCAGGGCGAATATTTCTCGCGCGCGCTCGGCGGCAATCAGCTTCCTGGCTGGATGAGCCAGGACGAGGTTCGCCGGTCCAAGAACCTCGAGCCGCTCAACACCGAGGAATCGCGCCGGGTGTATTTCCCGGCGACAACGGCGGCCGCCCCGGGCGCGGACCATAGCGGATCCACCTTCGACGAAGAGGACGAGTACGCCGAGGCCGCGCCGTCCGCCACCGAAAAGGACATCACCGATGCATCGTAAGCTCTTCAATCTCGCGCAGGCGAACGCCGGTAAGGGTGCCGGCATCCGCGCCGAAGTGGCCGACGATACTGCCACGATCTACGTTTATGACATCATCGACCCCTATTGGGGCGTATCGGCCAGCGACATGGCGAAGGTGCTCGCCGGCATTACCGCGCCGAACATCACCCTGCGCATCAACAGCGGCGGCGGCGACGTCTTCGAAGGCCGCGCGATGATGGCGCAGCTGGTCGGCCATCCGGCGACGATCACCGCGAAGATCGATGGCCTGGCCGCCTCGGCTGCCTCGGTCCTCGCGCTCGCCGCCTCGAGTGTCGAGATCGCGGAAGGCGGCTTCTACATGATCCACAAAGGGTGGACGTGGCAGATGGGCAATGCCGACGATTTCCACGACGCGGCAGCGCTGCTCGACAAGGTCGATGCCGCGATCATCGAAGCCTATGTCGGCAAGAGCGGCAAGTCGGCCGAAGAGATCTCCGCCTGGATGACCGCGGAAACGTGGTTCAGCGCGCAGGAAGCGGTCGACGCCGGCTTCTGCGACGCGATCCTGCCGACGACCGCCGCGCGAGCCGACGCCAGCGCGCGGACCTTCAATCTGTCGGCCTACACCAACGCCCCCAAGGCGCTGACGGAATCCGCCCTGATCGACGACGAAGCCGTGCGCAAGCGCATGGTCGCTCGCCTCGGGCTTTACGAACGATCGGCCTCGTAAGGCCGCTCACCCCTGGCGCCGGTCCCATCCCGGCACCCTTGTTGCCCCGCCCCTGGCGGGGCTTTCCATTTGAGGAACATCCCCATGCTGAACATCAAGGCGCTCCGGGACCAGCGCGCCGTCAAGGCGAAGGAAGCCCGCAACCTGCTCGACACCAACACGGGCGAAAAGTGGTCGAAGGACATCGAGAACCAGGTCGACGCGATCTATGCGGATATCGACCGCATCGACGCGCAGATCGAGCGCGCCGAGAAGCAGGCGAAGATCGACGGCGACGCCGCCGCCGACGAAGCCTCGCTGGAAAATCGCGAGCGCGACATCAGCAACATGCCGGCGCCCGAGCGCGAGCGTGCCCGCGCCTATCAGGCGGCGTTCAACAACTTCCTGATCCGCGGCGAGCGCGGCCTCACCCGCGAGGAGATGGACACGCTGCGCACCGGCGTACCGCAGAACGCGCAGGCGGTCGGCACCGGCGCTGCCGGTGGCTACCTGGTCCCGGCCGGGTTCGGTGGCGCGCTGCTCGAGGCGCTGAAGGCGTTCGGCGGCATGCGCGACGTCGCCACCGTGATCGCCACCGCCAGCGGTGCGGCGCTGCCTTGGCCGACGGTTGATGAAACCGGCGTCGAGGGCGAGCTGGTCGCGGAAAATCAGCCCGCCTCCGACCAGGACGTGACCTTCGGCACGACCCAGATTGGCGCGTTCAAGTTCTCGTCCAAGGTTTTCACCCTGCCGTTCGAGCTGCTGCAGGATCAGGGGCCGGGGATCGATGTCGAGGCGTTCGTGCGCCGCGCCGCTGCGATGCGCATCGCGCGCATCCAGAACAAGAAGTACACGATCGGCACCGGCACCAACGAGCCGACGGGTATCCTGACGTCTGCGGTGGCCGGCAAGGTCGGCGCGACGGGATCCACCACCACGCCGTCCTATGACGACATGGTCGATCTCGAGCACTCGGTCGATCCGGCTTATCGCACGATGCCGGGCGTGGGCTGGATGTTTCACGACTTCATGCTTCGCAACCTCAAGAAGCTGAAGGATCAGACTGGCGTGCCGCTCTGGCTGCCTGGCCTGTCGGCGAAGGATCCGGATACGTTCCTGCGCTACAAGTACACGATCAACCAGGACATGCCGCAGCCGGCCGCCAACGCGAAGTCGGTGCTGTTCGGTGACCTGTCGCAGTTCATGATCCGCGACGTCATGGAGGTGACCCTCTTCCGCTTCGACGACAGCGCCTACACCAAGCGGGGCCAGGTGGGCTTCCTCGCCTGGGCGCGCGGCGACGGGAAGACGATCTCGGCGGGCCAGCCGATCAAGTACTTCCAGCACTCGGCAACCTAAGCCGCCGATAGGCGCCGGCCTCGCGCCGGCGCCGCCCCTTTCCCTCGATCGACAGGAGCGCATTATGGCGCGCAAACCTACGCCGGCGGGCAACGCCGCTGACACTACCCCACCCGCGGCCGCAGCTGCGCCCGTAGCTGCTCCGGCGCCGGCCGATGCACCTGCCGCATCGCTGCCCGCGAATGCCCCAGCCACGGACACCTCCGCGGCCGCTTCTGCAACGCCGCCTGCAGCTGCAGCTGCGGACGCGCCGGAAGGCGCTTCGCGTGAGACGCCCGCCGGTGATCCGAACAGCGCACCGGGCAGCGATGACGATACCGACGCGGCCGTGATCCTGGACGCGCGCGTGCTGCTCGCATTCGACGAGCACCTGCCGGACGATATCGTCTCGGGCACACAGGACGCGCTCGCCGTGCTCGAGCGCGACGGCAAGGTCGACACGCATCCCGATGCGGTCGCTTACGCCCGGAGCATGAAGGCGTGACCACGCTCGTCGCGCTCCCTGACATCAAGGCGAAGCTCCGCCTGTCGGAGAGCGCGACGGACGAGGACGCGCACCTCTCGCGCCTCCTTGCCGGCGCTATCCGCACGGTGGAGCTGGAAACCGGCCGCACGGTTCGCGGTGACGCGCCGACGCTCGCCGGCGACGACCTGGACGCCGCCAACATGGCGATTCTGATCCTGGTCGCGACCTGGTACGCCAACCGCGAAGCCGAGGGCACGTTGCCGCGGACCGCGCTGTGGCTGCTCGAGCCGCTCCGCCGTTTCGACGACGGGGGCGCGGCCTGATGCTCGCTGCAGGGCGCCTGCGGCAGCGGGTCGACATCATGCGTGCCGTCAAGGTTGCCAACGGCAAAGGCGGCTACACAAGCACCTGGTCGGCGATCGCCGGCGGCGTGCCGGCCGAGGTGCTGGGCCAGACCGGTGGCGAGGTGATGCGCGACAGCGTGCTGCGCGGCGTTCGCCACTATCGCGTCACGATCCGCTGGCGCGGCGACATCGAGCCGAAGGATCAGCTCCGCCACGGTGGCGAGGATCTCAACATTCGATCGGCGGTAGATCCGGACGGCAAGCGCGAGCAGCTCGTGATCATCGCCGACACCGATGGCGCCGTCGCGACCGCCTGATGGCTGCCGAGATCCGCGGCCTCGCTGAAGCTGACGCCTTCCTCCACGGGCTGCCGATCGCCGCGGCGCACGAACTCGCCGACCTGATCGGGCGCGTCGCGCGCGACGTGTCGGCTGCGCAGCAGGACGCGGCGCCGAGCGAGACCGGCCATCTGCGCGGCGGCCTGACCACCCAGCTGCTGACCGAGCGGCTGCGCGCCCGGGTTGGCTTGCTCGGCATCAAGGGCGGGCGCGGCGCAAGAACGGCGCTGGGAAGCCGCTACTACGGCCGGTTCGTGAATTTCGGGCGCAAGGCCCAAACCGTTCTCGTCACGCGCCGGCTCAAGCGCCGGGTGAAGGGCAACGGCCGCAACGGCACCAAGCGCCGGGTGATCTACGAAGGTGCGTCGACGCGGCTGCGACGCCGCGGGCCCAACCGCGGGACCGCGATCGGCAGCCCGTACAAGATGCGGGTGAAGCCGAGGGCCGCGCGCGAGTTCGTCCACCTGCCGGCAGCGCAAGCGATCGCCGTGCAGCGCATCGCTGATTATTGGTCCCGGGTGCTCCCGGCCGCGGGAGCCGCGACATGAACGAGATCGACCTTGTGGAAGCCGCCCGCGGCGCGGTGTTCGTCGCGATCGCGGCCGGCCTCGCCGCTACCGACGCGGTCGCGCTCGACCATGTGCCGCAGGATCAGGAAGGCAATTTCGTCCAGATCGACGATCTCGACTGGTCCAACGAGGGCGGCAAGCATGATCCCGAGCTGCGGATCGTCGTCGACGTCGTCACGATCTACCGCGGCGAGAACCGCTCGGAATTGCTGGCGATCATGCACGCGAACCATCGCGCGCTGATCGACGCGCCGATCGCGGCCGAGGGCGTGGCGATCACCGGTGTGCAGCTGCTCGCCGGATCCGCCAGCGGCGCCGGGCTGGATGGCCTGACCTACGCCGGCCTCCAATCCTTTGAACTTTTTGCAGAGCCGGCCTGACGCCGGAAGACAGGAGCATAATCATGGCTACGGAACGCGGCGCCGACTGGCGCATCGAGGTGAAGGGCACTGGTGCCGAGGAATTCCACCCGATCGGCGGCGAGATCAGCTTCGACTGGTCGCGATCGTCGAACGAGATCGACGAAAGCACCAAGGATGACGGCCAGTACGGCAGCACGTCCTACGGGCAGCAGAAGATCTCGATCCGGGCAAACGGCAACGTCAAACTGCCTGATCCCGGACTGTCGCGCATCGCGGCTGTATCCAAGACGTCGCCGCCCGAGACGGTGGTGCGCATCGTGAAGGGCGAGATCGTCAAGTTCGAAGGTCCGGTCGCGGTCGGCAACTTCTCGACCACCCATCCCAAGGACGGCCCGGTCACCTACACCTTCGACATGGCGAACAAGGGTGCGCCGACGGTCGACGACTTCGGCGCAGCCGCGTGAGCGGCGCGGCCGCAATCGCCGAGCGGGGCGAGCATATGCTCGACCTCGCCGGCGTCAGCTATCGCCTCCGGCCGAGCCACCAGGCGATGCGGGCGATCGAGGCGAAGACCGAGCGGTCCTCGCTCGAGCTGGTGCGGATGGGCAACGTCGGGGCGCTCAGCCTCGACCAGCTCGGCGCGATTGCGGCCGAGCTGATCCGCGCGGGCGCCGAGGACGAGATGGGCCGCGCGGTCCACGCCGATCGCATCGGCGAGCTGATCTATGAGCAGGGCGTCGCGGGTGTGACGTTCCGGCTCACCGCCGTGCTGGCCGATGCCGTCAGCGGCGGGAGGAAGGCCTCGGGGGAAGCGAAGGCGGCGGCAGCGGCGACGACGGGGACCGCTGGCGCCGCCTGATGGGGCTGGCGCTCGATACCTTCAGCTGGTCGGCCGACCAGTTCTGGCGAGCGACGCCGCACGAATACTGGGCGATGATCGACGCCCGGGTCGAAGCCAACAAACGATGATGACGGGGGATGGCGATGGCTCGTAACAATCGCCAGGATCTGTACCTCGCCGTCAACGGCGACGTGCGCGGCCTGCAGAACACGATGAAGGTCGGCCGCACCGTCCTCAACGAGTTCGGCAGCGCCGCCGTCAACGTGCTCGAGGAAGTCGAGAAGGAGTTCCAGAAGCTCGGCGCCGGCGGTCCGCCGGCTGGGCTGAAGGAGGCCGAGCGTGCCTATACCGAGACGTTCCGGCGTATCGGCGCCAGCGCGCGCGAGGCGGCCAATGCCCCCACCGGTCAAGCCGCCGTCCAGATCCTCGACGCCAATGCATCGCGCGCGGCCGCCGACGCGGCGACGAACAAGGCCGCGGCGCTGCGGATCGTGGCGGAAGCCGCGTCGCGCGCTGACCAGGCGACGGGCGGCAACTCTGCGGCAACCCGCGCTTATGCCGTCGCCGCGGCAACGGCCGCCGTGGAAGCTGACAAGGAGGCCGCTGCGCTCCGCGAGCAAGCGGTGGTGCTCGGATCCGTCGAGCGTCAGCTGGGAAGCCTCGCCGGTGCCCAGCAGCGCGGGCGCGCGATCAGCGGCCAGGCCCGGGCCGGCTATCAACAGCTGAGCTACCAGCTGGGCGATATCTCGATGCAATATTCGCTTGGGACCAGCGCCAGCATCATCTTCGCGCAACAGTCGGGCCAGGTCATCCAGGCGCTGCAGATGATCGGCGGCGAGGGCAACAAGGTGCTCAGCATCCTCGGCGGCGGCTGGGGAATCGCACTGAGCAGCGCGCTGGTGGTGGCCACGCCGTTGGTAGCCAAGCTGTTCGAGGGTGCCGATGCGGCTGGAAAGGAAGCCGGCCAGCTCAAGGAGAACGCGGAGAAGGCGACGATCGCCGCCGACGCGAAGAAGGCATTTGCCGCCACCGAGGCAGGCGCGATCGATGACGTGCGCGCCATGACCGAAGAGATCGAGAAGCAGAACGAGGCGCTGCGGTCGAACGCGGAACGGATGAACATCCGGGCAAAGCGCCGGCTCGAGAAGCTGCAGGAGCGCCGCAGCGATCTGCAATCCGATCTCGACGACGCGCGCGCGGCTGCGGCTCAGGCGCCTGCCTCGGGCGGAGTCGCCGGCACCGCATCGGTTGCCGCGAACGAAGCGCGCAAGCGCATAAAAGAGCTGGAAGACGCGCTGACCCGGGTCGACAAGGCGATCGCCGACGCAAACGCGGCGCGGCTCCGGTCCCGTGCGGAACTCGCTGGGGAGGCTGCCGAACGGGCAACCGACGAAGTCGCAGCGATCAACTACCGCTACGAGGGTGCCAACGGCCTGATCGAACAGGCCAAGAAGCGGGCCATCGCCGAAGGTACGGTGGAGGCCATTCTGACGCGGCAGCTCCGCACCCTTCGCGAACAGCAAAAGGCGGAAGTGGAAGCCGCCCAGAAGCGTCAGCAGTCGGCGAAAACCACGGCCACCGCAGCGCCGCTCACCACGTTCCTTGCACCGGTCAGCGGGGCCGTGTCGGGCAAGTTCAAGGAACAGCGCAGCGGCCATCAGCACGCGGGCATCGACTATGCGGTGCCGGTGGGCACTCCCATTCGCGCGCCAGCTGCCGGCACGATCGACGTCGCCGGCGAACGCCAAGGCTATGGCAACGCGATCTACATCAACTTTGGCAGCGGCACGACGGCGCGCTTCGGCCATCTCAGCAAGTTCAACGTCAAGCCTGGCGATCGCGTGGAGGCCGGTGACGTCATCGGCTATTCCGGCGGTGCGCCGGGAACGGACGGCGCCGGTCGATCCACCGGCGCACACCTGCATTACGAGGTGCGCCGCGGCGGCAAGGCCGTGGATCCGCGCACCGGCAAATTCCCGACAGACGCCGGCGGCGTCGGCGACAGTGCAGCCCGGCGCGAGCAGGCTGACGCACGTCGCAAGGAAGCCGAGGAGAACCGGCGCACGCAAAACGCGGACGCCTACGCCTCGCTGCTGTCGCAGGCGCAGGAGGCGCGGTACCGCATCGAGCGTTCGCGCGTGGAATCTGCGGACGAGGCTGCGGATCTCGACGTGGCGGCAGTCGAGCGCCAGCGCGCGGATCTCGATCGAGCCGTTCAGAAGGGCGTGTCGCTCGATCGCTGGACGCAGGGCGAAGCCGATGCGGTCAAGCTGATCACGGCGCAGAATGCCGCGGCCGAGATCGCCGGCATTCGCGCCCGGCAGGTGGCCGCCTCGATAGCGAAGCGGGCGGAACTCGAGCGCAATTCGCTCGATGACCAGGCTACGCTGCTGCGGCTGCAAGGTGAACTTGCCACCACGGCGGCCGATCGTCGCACGATCGCGCGCCAGCTGCTGAAGATCGAGCAGGATCAGGTGGAAGTCGCCTTGCGGGCGCAGATCGCCAACGAGCGGGATCCGGAGCGTAAGGCCGGCCTCCAACGCCGGCTGGAACAGACGCCGAAGGAATATGCGCTTCGTGGCGAAGCGCTCGAGCGCCAGAACGCGGATCCGCTGCAAGCCTATGGCCAGCGGCTGGTCGATGCGACGTCGGACATGGACGAGGCGCTGAAGGGCATTGCGGCAAGCGGCTTCGGCGCGCTCGAGGATGCGAGCAGCCGGGCCGCCGCAAACGCGGTCACCGACCTGCTGAAGATCCGCGGCGTTGCCGGCGAAGTGGTGAACGGGGTCATTCAGGATCTGATCCGGCTCGCGATCCAGAAGGCGATCGTCTCGGCGGTCGGAACCAGCTTCTTCGGCCTGAAGGACGGCGGCTTGGTGCCCGCCTTTGCCGATGGCGGGCTTCCCGGGTTTGCCGGCGGCGGCAAGCCGTCGGTCGATCGCGGCATCATCCGCGGCCCTGGCTCCGGTCGCTCGGACAGCATCCTGGCGCTCGTCGGCGGCGCGTCGCCCATCCTCGTCTCGAACGGCGAGGGAATCGTGAACGAGCGGGCGGTGCAGCAATACTGGCCGCTGATCGACGCAATGAACAAGGGCACGTTTCCGCGCTTCGCGGACGGCGGCCTTCCATCGCTGCCGAGCCTGCCACGCTACCCGAGCATTACGGCGGCGCAGAAGGCGCTGGGTGAGCGGCGCGCCGAGCAGCTGGAAGTGACCGGCAACATTCGTGTCAGCCCGACCAAGGAGTTCGACGCGCGCATGGAAGACCTTTCGATCCGCACCGTGGGCGCGGCGGCCGAGCCGATCATGGCCGGCGCGCAGTCGCGCACGATCGCGCGGCTGCGCCGGCCGAGCCTGCCGGGAGGATGGGGCTGATGCTGATTCCATTCCCGGCGGCGCCGATACCGGCGCAGATCGACTGGGATATCGATCAGCCCGCACAGGTGAACCGCGGCGAATTCACCGGCCGACGGCGCGTCACGATCCTGACCGCAGCGCCCCGCTGGTATGCACAGGTGACCTTGCCGCCGATCCTCGGCGAAGGGCGGGTGCTCGACTGGCGCGCGTTCCTGGTTGACCTGGATGGCATTGCCAACAGCTTCCGCCTGGTTGCCGTCGAGCGGGACCAGATGCCTGGCGCGCCGTCGGTCAGCGTCGACGGTGCCGCACAAGGTGGGCTGCAGCTCGCCACCAAAGGCTGGGGAGGCCCTGGCCAGAAGCTGCGGCGCGGGCAATTCGTCACGGTCGGCGATCAGCTGCTGATGCTGCGCGCTCCTGTGATCGCCAACGCGGAGGGTAAAGCCATCCTGTCGATCAAGCCCTATCTGCGCCTGTCGCCGGCAGACGGCGCGCCGATCGAAGTGCGCCGCCCCTACGCCGTGATGGCGATGTCTGACGCGCGCAATGGCTGGTCAGTCGGCATCGGGCAAAACTACGCTGTGTCGTTCGCTTGCGAGGAAGCATTCTGATGCTGAGCCGCCCCGATCAGGCAGCGCAGGACGCACTTGCCGCGGGTGTCCGCCGGCCAGTGTCGTTCTGCTTTCTCGACTTGGCTGACGGCCCGGTGCGCGTCACCAACGCGCCCTATAATTTCACCTTCAGCGGTACCGGGGACGAGGATCTCGACGGCTTCACCTTTACCGCCGTGGATCCGCGCATGGTGTCGATCGGCACGGTGCGCGCGGCCGAAGGTGGCAGCGACACGCTGACGCTGACGCTGTCGGGCCTCGCCGGCGTCGACGACGAGCTGATGACGCAGATCGGCAACCGCGCGAACTTCGTCGGCCGGGACTGCCGGCTTTGGCGCGCGATGCTGAACCCGTCGGACCTGACCCAGCTGGGTGCGCTGTGGACCTATTACACCGGATATATGTCGGTGCCGCGGATCGTCGGCGATCGGACGACGCAAACGATCCAGCTGAGCGTCGAAAGCTACCTCGCCTTCTTCGGCCAGGCGTCGAACCGGACATACCTCGATCAGCAGAACTACGATCCGGGTGACCGCTCCGCGGAACTCGCGATCGCGATCGCCAACGGCGCCAACCGCCGCACCTAACGAGGAACGCCATGCATCGTTATCCCGACTGGGATGCGCGGCTCGCCGCGTATCTCGAACCCCTTCGCCTGCGCGCTTTCGCCTGGGGGCAGCACGACTGCTGCACGTTCGCCGCCGGCGCCGTTGAGGCGATGACCGGCGTTGATCCGATGCCGGAATTCCGCGGCCGCTATTCGACGGCGATCGGCTCCGCTCGCGCGCTGCGCCGCCTCGGCCGAGGAACCTTGGCCGCAACGCTGGACGCCAAGTTCGAGAGCGTGCCTGCAGCGCTGGCACAGCGCGGCGACATCGTGATGTCGAGCGGCCTGCTGGGGATCTGCTGGGGTTCGTTCCTGTTCGCCGTTGGATCCGAGGGCGACCGCGAGGGCCTGATCCGGATCGATCGCCGCGCGTGGGTGGAACCGCGCGCCTGGCGCGTGGCGTACGGGTTCTGATCGGTGGCTAAAGCTCTCAAGATCGCCGGCATCGTTGTCGGCGTGGCTGCGCTGGCCGTAGTCACCGGCGGCGCCGCCCTAGGGTTCGGTGTCTCGCTCGGCACATCGATTGCAGGTATCGGCATCTCTGCAGGCGGCCTGCTTGCGATTTCGAGCGGCCTAACGCTTGCCGCCGGACTGCTGACGAAGGCGCCGTCGGTGCCATCATCGCAGACGCAGCGCCTGATCGCATCGATCGACCCGCGCGCCTTCCGCAAGACGGTGCTCGGCCAGACCGCGATGGCGACCGATATCCGCTATGAAGAATGGTCGGGCACGAACCAGGAATATTGCGACTGGATCGTCTGCCTCGCCAGCCACGCGATCGATGGCGTCGACGAGATCTGGATCGATCAGGAACTGGCCTGGTCGGCCAGCCGCGGTGTGAGTGCGAAGTTCGCCGGCTATTTCTGGGTGCCGAACATCGTGCTCGAGGGTTCGCCCACGAACACGTTCACCTTCGGCTCTGGTCTGTGGAATGGATCCACGCGCCTGACCGGGTGCGCGTACCTTCGCCTGCGGTTCAAGACGACCGGGAACGGCAAGAAGGCGACCAGCCCGTTCTCGAGCGGGATCTCCACGCGCCTGACGATCATCGGCCGGGGCGCGAAGCTCTACGATCCGCGCCGCGATTCGACGGTGCCCGGCGGCTCAGGCCCGATGCGGTGGAACGACCAGTCGACCTGGCGCTACACGGCCGACGACGGAACGGTGATCGGCGAGAACCTCGCGCTGCAGATCCTGCGCGTTGTGCTCGGCTGGCGGATCCGCAATCCGGCGTCTGGCGAATGGCGGTTGGCGACCGGCTCGGGCGTGCCCGGCCGTCGCATCGGCATGACGTCGTTCCAGATCGCGGCCAACCTGTGCGACGAGCTGGTGAACCGGTCCGCCGGCGGACAGGAGCCGCGCTACCATGGCGCCGGCGTCATCTCCGAAGGGGATGATCCGAAGACGGTCCTCGACATGCTCTGTGCCGCGTGCTGCGGCCGATTTCGCGACACCGGCGGGAAGCTCGAGCTGGCGATCGCGCATAACGATCTCGCCGCGGCCGCTGCCGATGATGGCCTGACTGACGACGACGTGATCGGCGCCTTCACCTGGGATCCCGATCCCTCGCTCGAGGCAACGCCGAACGTCATCCGTGGCCGCTACGTCGATGCGACCGCCGCATCGCTCTATCAGCTGCTCGACTATCCAGAGGTGCGGCTGCCAAGCCCCGATGGGCAGGACCGCATCGCGACGTTGGATCTCGGCGTTGTAGAAAGCCCCAGCCAGGCACAGCGCATCGTGCGCCAGGTGCTGCAGCGGAAGCAGTACCAGCGCGCCTTCAGCGCACCGTTCGATATCCGCGCTTGGAAATATGGCGTCGGCGACGTCGTTCCCTTCACCTTCGCACCGCTCGGCTTCACCCGGGCACTGTTCCGTGTGGCGGACCAGGAGCAAGCTCAGGGCGGCACCTGCCAGATGACCCTGACGGTCGAGCATCAATCGATCTACGCCTGGGATGCGAACGACGCACCGGCCGTACAGGCGGCCGAGCCCATCATCTACGATCGCGGCAACAATCCGCTGATCCTGGCAATCGAGGAGGCCTCCGAAAGCGCTCTGTGGAGCGGCGTCGCTGATGACGATGGGAATCGGCCGGAGGACGGCGCCACGGTCGGAGCGCCGCCAGGCACTTCGGTTGGCGGCCGCGCGGTTGAAGAGGTGATCGCCCAGCTCGACCGCATCGATCCGATCGAGGCGCAGTTCGGCCCGATCACGTCGGACATCAGTGCGCTGCAGCAGGTGCAGCTCGGCCATGACGACGCGCTGGCGCAGCTGGCCGACGTCACGGCCGACCAGGCGGCAGCGCAGCGGCAGATCACCCGCGACGTCGGCCGCATCGATGAGGCGGTGCTGCGCGCGCTGATGGAAAGCGCCCGCACCCGCGACGTGCTGCGCGATGCCGGCATCGTCGTGGATCCCGCGACCGGCCAGGTGCGGATCTATGCCATCGACCAGCTGCGCGATCGCACGTCGACGGCCGAGATCGCGATCGACGCGGTCAAGAGCGTCGTGACGACCAAGGCGTCGGTCAATCAGGTCCAGGAGCTGATCGCGCAAGCCGTGCTGGATCCGTCGCAGGTGGCCGAGCTGGAGCCCATCATCGCCCGGCTGACGTCGGCCGAAAGCGAGATCGATGGTCTGAACGCGGCGGTGGCGCTCAAGGCATCGCTGGTTGAAGTGACCGCCATCGGCGGGCGAACGTCGGACGTCGAGCAGACGCTGGACGCGCTCGCCGGCGAGATATCGAGCAAGGCCAGCACGACCGCTGTGGACCAGCTCGGCATCCGCGTCGGCTCGGCCGAGCAGATGCTGTCCGCGCTGCCGGATGTGTCGGGCTATTCAGTCACCGTGCGCCAGGCGCGCGTCGCCGCCGACGATGCGGCCGAGGCGGCACTGCGCGGGATGCTCGCCGGTGATATCGCCAGCCGGTACCAGCTGTCGCAGATCGCCGAGGCGCGCCAGGAGCTGACCACCAAGCTGGTCGACGGCTTCACCGCCGAGGCGATCGCGCGCACCGCGCTGACGGTGCAGATCGGGCAGATCCGCGCATCGGTGCTGTCGGAGGCGCAGGCCAGCGTTACGCGCGACAGCCTCCTGACGCAGCAATTGCAGGCGCAGGGCGGCGCGCTGGACAACCAGGCGGCGGCGATCGGGCGGCTTGATCGCGTATCGCTAGATAACGCCGGCGGCATCGCCTCAGCGCAGATGACGATCCGGCAGCAGGTCGGCGCCGCGGACAGCAGCGACGAGGCGCTGTTGCGCACGCTGATCGCTGGTGACCAGGCCGATCGTGCCCGCATCGCGCAGGCCGTGCAGATCCAGACGGAGTTCACGACTACCCTCGTGGAGAATGAGCGGGCGGCGGCGGTTGCGCGCCAAGCGTTGCTGGCCCGGATGAACGCAGCCGATGCGGCGATCGTCACCGCGGCGAGGGTGGCGGCCGAAGCGAACCAGGCGACCGCTCAGCGAGTCAGCGCATTGGAGGTGGCGTTCAATGATGCGTCCACCGGACTGCTCGCCACGCGGGCACGCATTGTTGCGCTGGAAGAAGCGACGGCCTCGCGGAACGCCGCCTTCGCTCAGCAGCTGGAGCTGATTGAAGCCACTGTCACCGGGCAAGGCGACGGGCTGGCGGCGATCAGCGCCACCGTGGCGCAGGATCGTCAGGCGCGCGTCGATGGTGATGCCGCCAATGCGTCGGCAGTCGAGCAGGTCCGCACGCAGGTGAACGATCCGCAGACGGGGCTGCCGGCCACCGCTGCCGGACTTGAGCAAGAGCGAACGGCGCGAACTCAGGGCGACGCCGCAAACGCGCAGGAGATACAGACTATCTCGGCCGCGCTCTACGACCCGCTAACGGGGTTGCCCGCAACCCGCGCGATTGTCGCCAGCGAACAGCAGGCGCGGATCGACGGCGACAGCGCCAACGCCACAGCCATCCAGCAAGCGCGAGCGATCATCGACGGCGTGGGCGGTGTCGGGGTCGAGCAGGCGTTCAGCGCGGTCGCGACCCGGCTCGGTAAGGTCGAGGGTCGCTACACTGTCACCATCGACGCGAACGGCAATCTAAGCGGCTTCCAGCTGATCGGCTCCGAGGCGGGACCGGCATCCTTCAACCTGATCAACACCGATCTGCGCATGGGCACCGGCCGCGTCATCTTCAACAACGGCACCTACATGCAGGTGCAGGGCGTAGCCTTCGGCGCTAACGGCGATCTGCTCGAATGGTTCGGCCCGACGATGGCGATCACCAGCTGCACGCGGGCGAACGCGATCAGCTACAAGACGATCACCGGTGACGCCTATTTCGGAGGCTCGCTTTCCGCCGGCGTGCTGAAGAACGCCGTCACCTCGTCGCTGACCACCGCCAACGCCTCGCTTGAACTTGGCCCGTTCGGCACCACCGGCAAGCCGAAGAGCGTCGTTGCCAGCTACAGCTACAGCCTGCGCCGGCGGGTCAATCCACCGGGCGGGTCGATCACCGGAACGCCGAGCGCCACGCTGAAGCTGGAGCGGCGCCGCGGCGTCGACGGGCCTTGGGTGGAGCTGCAGACCGGCACGATCACTGGCGAGACCAGCTACGCCGCACCGGAAGGCGCCACGCCTGGCCTCGGCACGCAGACAATGTCAGGAGCGATCACCATCACGGACAACTCTGAGGGCCCGCAGGACTTCTCCTACCGCCTGACGCTCGTCTCGCGAACGCTCGCCACCTTCAACTTCTCCTCCCCCAACGACGGCCCGGCCGGTGAGCCGATCCAGAGCCTCTCGCTCGTCTCCGTCGAACAATAAGGAAACCGAACATGCCCTGGTATCGTGCCGGCAGCGTTGCCGTGACCAATGGATCCGCGATCGTCACCGGCGCGGGCACCGACTTCGTCGGCAACACGCAGGCGGGCGAGGTATTCCTCGGACCCGATGGCCGCGTGTACGAGATCAGCGCGGTGCAATCCGCCACTCAGCTGACGATCATCCCGAACTATCAGGGCGCGTCCGCCGGAGGGCAGGCTTATGGCATCCAGCCGACCGCCAGCTTCGCGCGAGATCTGGCGCTGGGCACGGCGCAGCTGCTCAACACCTTCGGCGCAGTGCGAGACGGGATTGGTCAAGGACTGATCCCTGATGGAACGGTGTGGGCGCCAGCCCTCCGCTTCGCGGCAGACCAAGACACGGGTTTCCGCCGGCCTGGTGCGAATGAACTTTCGATCGTCACCGGCGGCACCGATCGATTGCTCATCAATCCGGATGGGGTGGTCGTCAGCGGGTCAGTGGCCATGCGGCAGCCGAATGGTAACGTCCATTCGATCGGCACGGACACCAACGACCTTATTTTCCGCTCGGTGACTGCCAACGCGGAAACGATGCGGGTCACCTACAGCGGCAATGTTGGGATCGGCACGTCTCAGCCGACCTCACGGCTGGACGTCATCCTGCCGGGCGCGAGTCCGCGCGCGCGGTTTAACGCGTCAAGCGACAATCCCGCTCTCGAATTGTACCGCTACACCGGATCGAGCGGGTTGTTCTACGGAACGCGGATCGGAATGAACCTGGGGTCGTTCGTAATCGAGCAGGCCGGCGGAGCGGGGCTCGGTCAGCATGCTTGGTCCGAGCGGCTCCGTCTCAGCGAAAACGGCACCTTGCTCGTCGGGGCCACAAGCCCGATGTACCCTAATGCTCATCGTATCCGGAGCATAGTCGCCCCGGTTGGAAACACTATTCTGACCATTGATAACGGTTCGGTGGTGTGCGCTCAATTCATCACGGCCGACCAAGCTGGCTTTAACCAAGCGAATGCCGCGCTGTGGCTCGGTCGGGCGTCAAACTCAGGCCGGTCGATCAACGCAGGCGGCACGATCAACGCGAGCGGCGCCGACTACGCCGAGTACATGCTCAAGGCGGCGGGTTCCGGCATCATCGCCAAGGGCGATGTCTGCGGTGTCGATCGTGACGGCCGACTGACCAAGACCTGGGCCGACGCGATCAGCTTCGTGATCAAGAGCACGGACCCGTCGCTGGTCGGCGGTGACACCTGGGCCGCTCACCTGCCGCCCAAGCCTGAGCAGCCCGGCGCCGAGCCGATCGAGCCTGCCGCGCCGCTCCCGCCTGCTGAGGATGCCGACGAGGCCGCGCTTGCCGCCTGGCGCGATGCCATGGCAGCGCATCCGGCGCTGCTCGCGTCCTATCAGTCAGAGCATACCGCCTGGCAGCAGGCCATGGATGCCTATGCGGCGGATCTCGCTGCATGGGAGGATGAACTCGAAACGGCGCGCCAATGCGTCGACCGCATCGCATTCTGCGGCCAGGTGCCCTGCAACGTCACCGGAGACTTCGAGGTCGGCGACTACATCATCGCCGCGGCAAACGGCGCCGGGATCAAGGCGATCGCCGTGAAGCCCGACGCGATCACGCTGGCGCAATACATGCGCCGCATCGGCAAGGTCTGGGCGATCCGCGACGGCCGCGCCTGGATCGACGTGCAGCACGGCTGAGGCCGCACCTACCGCCGGCGCACGTCGCGCCGGCACCTTTCTCCTGGAGAACATCGATGACGCTGGACCATGTGCCCGGCGCCGCGAAGGCGTCGGTCGACATTTTGTCGTTCGGCGTCGCCGTCGGCACCGTCACGCAGCTGCTGCCGCACCTCGCCGCGCTGCTCACCATCATCTGGACGCTGATCCGGATCTTCGAAACCGACACCGTGCGCGAGCTGCTCGGCCGTGCCCGCAAGGGAGAGAAGATCGATGGCTGATATGAAGCCCGGGCCGAAGACGCTCGCCGGCGTCCTGGGCAGCATCGCCGGCGCGATCGCGCTGTTCACCTCGATCCCGGCCGACGAGAGCGGCCGCAAGGTCGCGGTGACGATCGCGCCAAACGGCCAGGCCACGATCCGCCACGTCTCGGGTCCGCAGTATCTGCGCGCCTACCTCGACGCGGTGAAGGTGCCGACCGCCTGCGATGGCATCACCCGCGGCGTCCGTCTCGGGCAGACCTATACCGAGGCGCAATGCACCGCGCTGCTCGAGGCCGAGCTGATCGAGATGGCCACCCGCGTCATCGCGTGCGTGCCGGCGCTGTACGGCCGGCCGAACCAGGCGGCCGCCTCGGTCAGCCTGGCCTACAACATCGGCTGGCCCAGCTTCTGCAAATCGACGGCCGCCAGGCGCTTCAACGCCGGCCAATGGGCCGCGGGCTGCGATGCCTTCCCGATGTGGAAATACGCCGGCGGAAAGGTGCTGCGCGGCCTCGTCCTGCGCCGGGAGCGCGAGCGCCAGCTCTGCCGCACCGGTCTTTGATCATCACCACCACGAAGGAGACGACCATGAAGGAACTGCTGAAGACGATCGCGCGCGACGTGATCCTGCCTTGGGCGCTGACCGGCCTTGCCGGCCTGGCCGCCAAGAAGCTGGCGCCGCAGGCGAAGAAGGACGCGCCGGCGCGCTGATCGCGCTGCGTCTGGATAGACGCGCCCGCGCGCCTGTGCCATCGAGCGGTTGCCCTTCGAAGCTAGCCGTTACGGAGGGTCCGCGCGCGCGGAATCAGGTCACCGGTTCGCCGGGTGGCCTGCGGAATGAAAGACCTTCGGGGAATACGCGGGGCGCAGTCGCCTGATCTGCGCGGCTAACCACCCGGTACCAAGTGGTCGCTAGCCAAGCGTCTCCCTCCACGTATCCCCGAAGCCACCTCCACCATCGACATTCCAGGAACGCCGATCGCCCCGATCGGCGGCAACTCAGCGCGCGTAGCCGACGTGCTTCTCTCCGAAGAAAGCTGAGCCGCATGCACCCGACCGCACGGTCAATTCCTACCCAAAAGCACGAAGTCCACGCGGCGGTGATCGGCGCCAACCCGCCGGCGGCCTATCTGGGCGGCAAGCGCAACCTCGCGAAGCGTCTTTGCGCGCTGATCGAGCAGATCCCGCATCGCGCCTATATCGAGCCCTTCGTCGGCATGGGCGGCGTGTTCCTGCGCCGCGGCAAGGCGCGGCTGGTCGAAGTGATCAATGACCTGTCCGGCGACGTCGCCAACCTGTTCCGAGTTGTGCGCCGGCACTACGAGCCGTTCGTCGACGAGTTCACCTGGCTGCTCGCCGGCCGGGACGAGTTCGAGCGGCAGAAGCGCGTGGATCCGTCGACGCTGACCGACATCGAGCGCGCCGTCCGCTTCCTCTACCTGCAGCGCCTGGCGTTCGGCGGGAAGGTCGACGGCCGCACCTTCGGCGTCCGCAAGGATCAGTCGTCACGGATCCAGACCGCCCACCTCCGCGCGGAACTGCGCAAGCTCCACCAGCGGCTTCAGCCGGTGACGATCGAGCAGCTGCCGTACCAGGACGTGATCCGGCGCTATGACAGCCCGGGCGCGCTTTTCTACCTCGATCCGCCCTATGACGAAACGGCAGGCTATGGCACCGGCTTCGGCCGCGACGACTATGTTGCGATGGCCGCGCAGCTCGCCGGCATCGCGGGGCGGTTTGTGATGTCGATTAACAACACGCCGTTTATCCGCGACACGTTCGCGGCTTTCGACATTCAGGAAATCGATACGACCTGGACGGTATCGAGTGCGGCCGCCGGCCGGAGCCAGAAGGTGACCGAGCTGATCATCAGCAACCGGCGCTGAAGGCGTGCCGCAAAGGTCGGGTATCGCACCCGACCTTTGCGGGTACAGGGCCGCCGAAACTGGCGGAAATGCGTGACGATGGCGGAGGGTAGCTCCGCCGCGGCACGGGCTTATCTCATTGCTGGGCGCGGCGTGCCTGCCGCGACTGTTCCAGAAACTTGTGCAGTGAACGTTCGATTGATGCCTGGTGTGTTCCGCGAGTGGTGGTCGCAAAGGCCTTGATCGGTGGTAGCCGTGGTCCGATCAGTGGGACGCGCCGCAGTTCAAGTATGTCGTCCCAAGCCGGGTTCGGCAGGATCATGCCCTCCCGACGTATCATCATCGAAGCGGTTTCACCTGGTTCGAGCATGAACGGCGGATTCCGCGACTCAGGTACCACGTCGGCAGATTGAATAGCTGTTCGATAGCGTGCCCACGCTGGCCCCTTTGCTACCCATCCGGTGCGCCAACCAAAGCTCCTGATGTTTGCGGCGCGGAAGCCTTGGTTGGTGACCGACATGATCACAACGTCTCTTCGCTGGTCGCCAGGGCCGAAAATAGTGCGTGATCCAACCGTCAGGCGAACCTTTTGCCGGCGCTCACTCAGTACGATCCACAGAGAGATGAAAACAGCTGCCGCAGTCGCCAGCGCGCCGGCAAGCTGCCCAATCGCTGCCCACTTCGTCCACACGAGCGTCTGCAGCGCGATCGTCTCACTGGTCATTTAGCCCCCTCCAACAAACGGTGTTGAAATGCTCACAAACGCTGCCGTCAAGGCGGCGCGCCCTCGCGCGTCATCTTACAAACTGCCAGACGGGGCTGGCTTGCACCTTTTTATCGCGCCGACCGGACTGAAGAGCTTCCGATGGCGTTTCCGTTACGGCGGGAAGGAGCAACTGCTGACGCTCGGGAGCTACCCGGAGATTGACCTGGTCGCCGCTCGGGCCCGGGCCGACGCTGCCCGCGCGCAGCTGGCACGCGGCGAGGATCCTCGCGCGCAATCTTCGCGGGTCGAGACGTTCGAAGCGGCCGCGCGTGCATGGCACGCTGTCCAGGCAGAAGGCTGGACGGCTGTTCACGCCGCCGACGTTCTGGTCAGCCTCGAGCGCGATGTCTTCCCGGCGATCGGCGCCGAGCCGCTGGACGCGATCGCGCCGGCCGACGTGCTCGAACTGCTGCGCGTCGTGGAGAAGCGCGGCGCGCGGGAGACCGCCCGCCGGCTGCGGCAGCGGATCTCGGCCGTGTTCGAGCTGGCGATCGGCGAAGGCTGGTGCTCGGCCGACCCGGCCGAGAAGGTCGGCCGCGGGCTAAAGAAGCCTGCCGCAGTGCGCCACCACGCAGCGTTGATGACGATCGTCGACGCGCGCCAACTGCTCGCCGAGGTTGCCCGGCTCGATGCCTCACGCGGGGCGAAGCTGGCGTCGGCGTTCCTCGCGCTCACCGCGATGCGGTGGGCGGCCGTGCGCGGCGCGCGGTGGGACGAGATCGAGGACCTCGACGGCGCCGCGCCGATCTGGCGCGTGCCGGCAGCGCGAATGAAGCTGGCGGCCGCCAAGAAGGCTGATGCCGCGCATGACCATGTCGTGCCGCTGTCGCCGGCGGCGGTGGCGGTGCTGCGCCAGGCGCGCACGCTGCAGCGGTTCGATGCCGATGCGCCGAGTGGACTAGTTTTTCGCGGCACCGGCCAAACTAGTCCACTCGGCGAGGCCGCGATCGGCGCGCTCTACGCCCGCACGTCATTCGCCGGCCGCCATGTGCCGCACGGCTGGCGGGCGACCTTCTCCACGATCATGAACGAGACGATGCCGCTCGAGCGCGGCGCGATCGACCAGGCGCTCGGCCACACGCTGAAGAGCGAGGACGGATCCGCGGCGAAGGTCGAGGGCGCATACAATCGATCGCAACAGCTCGATCGACGCCGGCGGATCTTTAACGCTTGGGGCGCCGCCCTGGTCGGGTGACCGCGCCTGCCGCTCGCGGGGCGGCGGGGCGGCGCCCAGCGGCGCGGAGGGGGGTGGGGGGTCGAAAGTCGGCGGCCGACCCGGCCGGACACCGCGCAGTGGGTCCGTGCGCACCGCGAGATAATCGGGACTAAAAAGATCGCCGCTGGCGCGGCGCTCGCGATGGCGTGGCACGCTTCGTGCTCCTCCCCCCTGCCGAGCCCCGGGGCGGCGCAAGCCGCCACGTTCCGACAGCCGGATCTTGGCTATCGGGTGATTGGGGCGGGCCATTTCGGCCGGGGGAGCATCAAATTAGCGCGACGCGCAGCGTCTCCTTTTTCTCTTAAGTCCTGAAGGCTTGATAGAGCACATTCTATGTACTCGCGCGGTAGACAGCTGCACCCAAGCTCTGGATGCTTTCAGCCATGCTGCCTGGTAGTGCCGCTACGGCCGAACCGGCCGCGTCATCAGCCGATTGGCCGGCGGGTATCCGGCCGAGGCGACGCAGCTTGGCCGTCAGGATCTGCATGAAGCGCGCCCAGGTTGTCTTGGCCATTCGGCGGCGATTGTCGAAGTAGTAGGCGTTGCTCGTCTGTTCGAGCTGAGGCGCGAACTCACCTTCGTTACCGGTTCGGGTTGTCCGCCGCACCCATTCGATGAAGCCATGGTGTTTCAGCCTTCGGAGCGCTTCCACTACGCTGTTGCGGTGACACGCAGCTTTTTCCGCTATTCGCTTGATCGACGGAAACAGCTTGCCGCTTTCGAAGTCTAGGAATGACAGCAGCGCCTTCAGCACGAGGACGTCAATGCGTCGGAGCCGCCGGTCGGCCTCGGTCAGCGTCTTGTCGAGCTGCTTGATAAGCTCGCGCAGCACCGCTGGTCTGCCGATCGGCACCTCCGCAGGCGATTTCTTCGCCAGCTCCTCCAGCTCGGCTTCGGCCGCGGCGCGCTCAGCGCGTGCGCGGCGGAGGCTTGCCAACGGAAAGTCGCGCCAGTGTTTGGCCACGAGATCCTCGGCCGTCGTGGTCATGGCCTCGCGGTGAGCCAGGCCGGCTGCGACAGAGCCGTCCTGTATCTTCGCCCAGGGCTGCGCTTGCGGGTCCGTTTCGAGATAGCTGTGCCGGCGAGGCACACGCCGATCTTCACCAACGTCTGGACCACGAAGGCCGCGGCCGCTCAGCTTTGACGTGGCGCCCTTGACCAGCTGCTGGATGTCACGCGGTGACGGTGGCCCGGCGCTCACGAGACGTGCCCCCGAACGAGCGCCGCGCAGGTTCGCGGACCAGCTCGTCCGCCGATGGCGCGTCCGCCAACAGCATTTCGCTCCACTCGATCGCCAGCTCGCGCCGGCGCGGCAGGTATGCGTAGCGGTTGTAGATCGATTCGACGTCGCTCGGCAGGTGAGCGAGCATCAGATCGATGATGTCGCGGTCGCCGACGCGGTTCTCGATCGCGGCGATCTCGTTCATGATGGTCGAGAAGGTTGCCCGCCAGCCGTGCGGGACATGAACGCCGGTGAAGCCCGCCGCTCGATAGAGCTTGCTGACCGTGCTGTCGCTGATCGGCGTCTTCGGCGTGCGCATGCCCGGGAACAGCACCCCCGTGCCAGAGACGCGTATCGCCGTCCGCACCACCGCCACCGCCGCGGGGCTCAGCGGCACCACGAACTCGAAGGTGACGTCGCGCTTCCGTTCGGACGTCAGCTTCATCTTGGCGGCAGGGATGCGCCAGATCGGATTGGCGCCGTCGAGATCCTCGAACTCGGCCGCCTCCGCCAGCCGCACGACGCCCGGCCGAGCTGCCGTCAGCGCCAGAAGGCGCGAGGCCAGCAGCGTCGACCAGTGCGCTTCCTGTTTCTCGATCGTGGCGAGCACCCGGCGCGCCTCGTCGATCGAGCGGACGGCAGGCCGCTTGTTGTGGGTGAAGCGCTGCAATGCCCGCTTCACGCCCGCTGCAGGGTCCGTCTGCGCGAGCCCGGCCGCGATCGCGCCCATGAAGATGTCGGACAGGTGCTGGCGCAAGCGGTGGGCGCCCTCGATCGCGCCGCGCGCCTCCACACGCTGCAACAGCTCGAGGATCATCGGCACCGTCACGTCTGCGACCGGTACCCGGCCGATCGACGGGAAGGCGTCCCGCTCCAGTCGACCCAGCACCTGGCCCGCGTAGCGCGGCGTCCAGTGCTTCTTCGAGGCCGTGTGCCAGCGGCGCGCCCATTCCTCGAACGTGTTGACCGTCCGCATCTGGCGCTCGGCCGAGCGCTGCTTCTTCTCGATCGAGGGATCGCGACCCTCCCGAATCAGCGCGCGCGCCTCGTCGCGCAGCCGACGGGCCTCGGTTAGGGGTACGTGGGGGTATTGCCCGAACGTCAGCAGCTTCTCCTTGCCGCCATATCGGTACTTCATCCGCCAAGACTTGAGCCCGGCAGGCGTTACGTAGAGGTAGAGGCCCATCGAATCGGCCAGCTTCACTGGCTTGGCGTCGGCTTTCGCCTTCCGGCAGGCAACGTCGCTCAGCATCAAACCGTACCCCCGAGGATACCCCCGGTAGCACCGGCATTGGATGGGATGCGCTGAACCGCCATGAACAGGTGAATTGCCCAGAAGACTGGGTAAAATCAACGGCTGCTGGGGCGTTCTGAACCACCGTGAATAGGTGGGTTGGCTCCCTGAGTAGGATTCGAACCTACGGCCGCTCGATTAACAGTCGAGAGCTCTACCGCTGAGCTATCAGGGAACGCTGCGGGAGGCGCGTCTTTAGCCGGATTCTGGCGGCTTGCAACCCCCCGATTGCCGGATTTTTCTCAGACGATGAACTGTTCCATCGTAATCCGGTCATCCAGCGCGTGGCCGGGGTCGAACAACAGCGTCAATTCGCGTGCGCGATCGATCGCAATGTCGACCTCGCTAACCTCGCGGATCTCGCGCTGGTCGGCCACGGCGGAGACGGGGCGCTTGTTCTGGTCGAGCACGCGCAACTTGATTCGGGTCTTGTCAGGCAGGATCGCGCCGCGCCAGCGCCGCGGGCGAAAGGCGCTGATCGGGGTGAGCGCGATCAGCGCGGAGCCGAGCGGCAGGATCGGACCGTGCGCGGAGAGGTTGTAGGCGGTCGAGCCGGCCGGCGTCGCGACGAGGATGCCGTCACAGGCCAGTTCCTCCAGCACGACGCGGTCGTTGACCGACACCTCAAGCTTCGCCGTCTGGCGGGTTTCGCGCAGCAGCGACACTTCGTTGATCGCGGGAACGGTGTGGATGCGGCCGTCCGCCCCGGTCGCGGTCATCAAGAGCGGCGTCACCTTCACCGCGCGGGCGCTTGCGAGGCGTTCCTCCAGATCGTGCTGGCGCCATTCGTTCATCAGGAAGCCGACGGTGCCGAGGTTCATCCCGAACACCGGCACGCTGGAGCGGCGCGCGTCGAGCAGCGAGTGGAGTACCTGCAGCATGAAGCCGTCGCCGCCGAGCGCGATCACCAGATCGGCTTCGTCGATGTGGCACCAGTCCCACGCGTCGGCGAGCGCGGCCCGCGCCGCCTGGGCTGACGCGGTCGGCGAGGCGAGCAAAGCCCGCCGGGGGTAAAGCGTCATCCGCCGGTCACGCTCATATGCCGCGCCACGGCGGGCGCTGCCCCGCGTTCGATACGGAAATCGTGCCGCGCGGGCTTGCCTGCGATTCCGAGCCGGATGGCATCGTCGAGCGCGGCGACGCCCCCGGTGCGCAAGGCATGTTTGAGATCCACCTGATCCTCATGCCCCAGGCATGAATAGAGTCGGCCCTCCGTCGTCAACCGCACGCGGTTGCACCCGTCACAGAAATTGGCGGTGAGCGGGGAGATCAGCCCCAGCCGGGTCGCCGTGCCGTCGACACGCCAGTAGCGGGCAGGCCCGCCGGTGCCATTGGTGTCGCGGGTCAGCGCAAAGCGGCTCGACAAGCGATCGAACACGGCCGTCAGCGGCAGGAACCGGTCGGTGCGGTCCTCATCAATCGCGCCGAGCGGCATGGTTTCGATGAGCGTCAGATCATGGCCCTGCGCCATGCACCATTCGAGCATAGGGGCGATCTCATCCTCGTTCAGCCCCTTCAGCGCGACCATGTTGATCTTGATCGCGAGCCCGGCGCGGTGACCGGCGGCGATCCCGTCGAGCACCTGCGCGACGTCTCCGTGGCGCGTGATATGCCGGAACAGCGCCGGATCGCGGCTGTCGAGGCTGACGTTGACGCGGCGCATCCCGGCGGCGACCAGCGCCTCGGCATGTTCAGCCAGCCGCGTCGCGTTGGTCGTCATGGTGAGTTCGTCGAGGCCGCGGTCGACATGGCCGCCGAGCCGATGCGCCAGTTCCACCACATCCCGGCGCACCAGCGGCTCCCCGCCGGACAAACGGATCTTGCGCACGCCAAAGGCCATGAAGCGTTCGGCGATGATCGCAATCTCCTCCAGCGCGAGCAGTCGGTTGCGCGGGAGGAAGGTCATCTTTTCCGCCATGCAGTAGCGGCATCGCAGATCGCAGCGATCCGTGACCGAAATGCGCAGGTAGCGGATCGACCGGCCAAAGCCGTCGATCAACGCGGTGGCGGCCGGCATTTCTCCCATATCGGAACAGCTAAGGACTGTTGGGCGGGGGAACAAGGGCTGGTGCATGGTTGCTGCAACGCGCGGCGCCCCATACGGCCGCAATGGTGAGCACAAAAGCGAGCGATATGACCGAAGTGGCGCTGGGTAGCGGTTGCGCGCCGTTGGCGCCGATCATCCGGTCGCTGGGGTGGCGGGCCGGCGGCGACACCGCCGACGTCCGGATGATCGATGCGGCGGCTGGCGCAGAGGCGGTGGCGACCGAGGGGCTGGTGGCGGCGCGCGCGCGGGCCGCGCTGGTCGTGCTGCTGGCGCGTGAGGAAGAGGCCGCCGCCGCTTATGATACCGGCGCGACGCACGTCTGCCTTTCGGGTGCGGATGACGCCGCACTGACGGTGACATTGCGGTTTGCGGCGCGTCACGCCCGTCGCTTGCGGGGCGCGGGGCAATTTCGCCGCGCCGGGGAGCCGAGCGACGGCGGGGTCGAGCGGTTCCTGGAGGCGCTGCGGCCCGATACGCCGGCGGCGGTGGCGGTAATTTCGATCTCCCGCTTCGACGCGGTGAACGTCGCTTATGGCCGTGCGGCGGGGGACAGCCTGCTGCATCAGGCCGGCGCCCGGCTGGCGCTGACGCTGCCCAAGACAGCGGTGATGGAGCGCGACAATGGTGCCGGGTTCATCGTTGCGCTGCGCGAGGAGGATGACGCCGCGTCGGCACGGATCGCAGCGATGGAGATTGCGCTGGGGCAGCGTTTCTCGCTGGGCGAGGAGGAAGCGAGCGTCGGTGCGCGGATTGGGCTGGCGCATCGGATCCCGGGCGAAAGCGCCGAATCGCTGGTGCGGCGCGCGCGCGACGCGCTCGCGCTGGCGTCGATCGGGGAGGGGGCGGCGGTGCGCATCGCCGCCGCGCCGCTCGCGGGGAACGGGATCGACCTGGCGGCGGACCTACACCGCGCGATGGATCGCGGCGAGATCGACATCCTGTTCCAGCCGCAGGTGCATATGACCGGCGACCAGGCGAGCGACCGGATCGTCGGGGTCGAGGCGCTCGCCCGGTGGGAGCACCCGCGCCACGGCGTGCTGGGGGCGAGCACCTTGTTTGCCGCGGCGGCGCGGGCGGGGCTTGGTCTGCCCCTGTCCGAACATATCCAGTCGCTGGCGCTTCGCCGCGCCGGGGCATGGGGCGGGGCATTGGCCGGGCTGCGGGTGGCGGTGAACGTCACCGCAACCGATCTCGCCCGCACCGATTTCACCGAGCATTTCCTGGCGATGATCGCGCGGGCGGGGATCGCGCCCGATCGCGTAACGGCGGAAGTGACCGAAAGCGGGCTGGTGACCGACCTTCCGCTGGCCGCGCGGCGCTTGCAGCAACTGCGCGACGCAGGGTTGCGCGTGGCGATCGATGATTTTGGCACCGGCTATTCCAGCCTTGCCTATCTGAAGGCGCTACCGCTGGATTATCTGAAGATCGACCGCAGCATCACGCAGGACATCATGGGCGGGCCGCGCGCGCGGGTGGTGGTGAGCGGGGTGATCGCCATTGCAGCCGGGCTTGGCCTGTGCACCATTGCCGAAGGCGTCGAGAGCGTGGCCGAACGCGATCTGCTCGCCGCGGAGGGATGTGACCTCTATCAGGGGTTCCTGCGTGCCGGGCCGGTGGACGAACCCACCCTCGCGCTGCTGGTCGAAGGGGAGAGTGCATGACCATCGTTGCCATCGCCGTGACACAGGCGGTCGTCGCCGCAGCTGCCGCCGCCGCGCCTCAAGCTGCGGTCGAGGCGGAACTGGCAGCGAGCGCGGCTGGGTGGAACAGCGGCTCGCTCGATCGGTTCATGTCGGTCTATGCCGATGATGCCGTCTATTCCTCCGGCAAGGACATGGTGCGGGGCAAGGCCGCAATCGCCAAGCGCTACGCGGGCAGTTTTGCCGAGGGCGGCAATGCGCGCGGGCGGCTGTCGTTTCAGCCCGCCGCGTGGCGGACGATCAGCAACGTCCACATGCTGCTAGTGGCGCGATGGACGCTGACCCCGGCGAGCGGCACGGCGCAGACCGGCCTCACCACCTTGTTGTTCGAGCGGCGCAAGGACGGCTGGCGGATCATCGCCGACCACAGTTCCTGAGCGGCACCGTCCGCGCATCAGAGGAGCGCGCATGACCATCTTCACCATCGGTTATGAAGGGGTGACGATGGATGAGTTCATCGCCGCCCTGCACAAGGCGGGGGTGGAGCGGGTGATCGACGTGCGTGCCCTGCCGCTGTCGCGCCGGCCCGGTTTTTCCAAGTCGACGCTGGCGGCATCGCTGCAGGCGGCCGGGATCGACTATGTCCATCTGAAGGCGCTGGGGACGCCAAAGCGCGGGCGCGACGCGGCCAAGAAGGGCGACGTCGCGACGCTGCGCGAGGTCTATGACGATCAGCTGGCGCTGCCCGAGGCGCAGGCGGCGGCAGCGCAGATGCGGGCGCTGGCGGCGGAAAAGCCGAGCGCGCTGCTGTGTTACGAGCGTGATCCCTGCCACTGCCACCGCACCCTCCTGTTGCAGGAAGAGGGTGGGGGCGAGAAGGTGGTCGACTTGTACGCCTGAACCGGCGCGAGAGCAGGGTGATCGGTGCGGCGCTCAGCCCGTGACGGGCAGGCGCACCGCGCCGTCGTGATCGCGCTCCATCGGGCTGTAGGCGACGACCGTGTCGAGCGTCATCGGGGCGTAGAGGTGGGGGAAGAGCTGCCCGCCGCGGCTCTCCTCCCAGCGGATCTTGTCGCCAAGCGCCTCGAGATCGACGGCGGCGATGTGCAGATCGTGCTGACCGGCGAAATGCTTGTCCACCGTCTCGGTCAGCTGCGCGGCGGTGGAGAGGTGGATGTAGCCATCCGCCAGGTCCACCGGCGCGCCGGCGAAGGAGCCCTCATGCTCCAGCGCCGCCATCTGGTCGGCAGTCAGCACCTTGTACGCGGTCGTGATCTGAGCTGCCGTCGGGTCTGTCACTGGCCATCCTCCGGGCCGGCGGCGGCATCATCGCCGACCGTCGCGCCGGTATCGGGAGCGATTTCAGGCGGCGAGAGTTCCGCCGCGACCGCTTCCTCGGCGGCATTTTCGGGCTCCGGATCCTCATCGATCCGCGCGCAGCCGACGACATGTTCGTTGTCGCTGACGTTGAACAGGCGCACGCCGGCCGAGTTGCGGCCGATCACGCGCAGGCTGGCGAGCGGCATGCGGATCAGCTTGGCCTGATCGGTGACGAGCATCAGCTGGTCGTTCTTGCTCGCCGGGAAGCTGGCGACGACCGGGCCGTTGCGACCGATATTGTCGATGTTGGTGATGCCCTGACCACCGCGACCGGTGCGGCGATATTCGAACGCCGAGGACAGCTTGCCATAGCCATTCGCGCAGACGGTGAGGATGAACTGTTCGTGCGCGCGCAGGAATTCGAACCGGTCCATCGGGATCTGCGGCTCGCCCTCACGCTCCGTCGCCTTCCAGGGGGCGAAGCGCAGATATTCCTCCCGCTCCTCCTGCGTGGCGCCGGTGCGGTGCAGGATCGAGAGCGAGATCACCTCGTCGCCGGGCGCGAGGCGCATGCCGCGCACGCCGGTGGAGTTGCGGCTCTGGAATTCGCGCACGTCGCTGCCGGGGAAGCGGATCGCCTTGCCCTGACGGGTGGCGAGGAGGACGTCGTCATTCTCCTCCAGCAGCGCGACGCCGATCAGACGATCGTCGATGTCGTCGCCTTCGAACTTCATCGCGATCTTGCCGTTCGAGGGCACGTTGGTGAAGGCGTCCATCGCGTTGCGGCGCACGCTGCCCCGCGCCGTCGCGAACATGACGTGGAGCTTGCCCCATTCCGCCTCGTCCTCCGGCAGCGGCAGGACGGTGGAGATCGTCTCGCCTGGCTGGAGCGGCAGGAGGTTGATCATCGGGCGGCCGCGGGTGTTGGCGCTGCCCTCGGGCAGGCGCCACACCTTCATGCGATAGACGCGGCCGAGCGTGGAGAAGAACAATACCGGCGTGTGCGTCGAGGTGACGAACAGGCTGGTGACGGCATCCTCGTCCTTGGTCGCCATGCCGCTGCGGCCCTTGCCGCCGCGTGCCTGGGCGCGGAAGGCCTCAAGCGGGGTGCGCTTGATATAGCCCTGCATGGTCACGGTGACGACCATGTCCTCGCGCTCGATCAGATCCTCGTCGTCGATGCCGTCGGCGGCAGCGGCGATTTCGGTGCGGCGCGGGGTCGCGAAGAGCGCGCGAACCTCGGTCAGTTCCTCGCGCATCACCGCATAGAGCTTCACGCGGTCGGCGAGGATCGCGAGCAGCTCGGCGATCGATTCGGCCAGCGTCTTGAGCTCGTCGCCGATCTCGTCACGGCCGAGCGCGGTGAGACGGTGGAGGCGCAGGTCGAGGATCGCGCGGACCTGAATTTCCGACAGGCGATAGGTGTCGCCGGTGATCTCCGTCTCGACCGCCTCGACCAGCTTGATGTAGCCGGCGATCTCCGCAATCGGCCAATCACGAGCCATCAGCGCCGCGCGCGCCTCGGCCGGCGAAGACGAGCCGCGGATCATCCTGACGACCTCGTCGAGGTTCGTCACGGCAATGACGAGGCCGAGCAAGATGTGCGCACGATCACGCGCCTTCGCCAGTTCGAACTTCGAGCGGCGGGTGATGACCTGCTCGCGGAACTGGATGAAGGCAGCGATGATCTCGCGCAGCGGCAGCATCTCCGGCCGGCCGCCGCGGATCGCGAGCATGTTGGCGGGGAAGCTGCCCTGTGCCGGCGTGTGACGCCACAGCTGGTTCAGCACCACTTCCGGCGTCGCGTCACGCTTCAGTTCGATGACGACGCGAACACCGTCGCGGTTCGATTCGTCGCGGACGTCGCCAATCCCCTCGATCCGCTTGTCCTTCGCGGCCTCGGCGATCTTTTCGACCAGCGCGTTCTTGCCCTGCTGGTAGGGAATCTCGGTGAGGACGATCGAGCGACGCTCGCCGCGCCCTTCCTCAATGACGTAGCGCGAGCGGACGATGATCGAGCCACGGCCCGTCTCATAGGCGCTGCGCGCGCCGGCGCGGCCGAGGATGACAGCGCCGGTCGGGAAGTCCGGCCCGGGCACGATCTCCATCAGCTCCTCGGTCGTGAGCGGCTCTCCGCCGCTGATCGCGCGATCGAGATAGGCAAGGCAGGCGTCGACGACTTCGCCCAGATTGTGCGGCGGGATGTTGGTCGCCATGCCGACCGCGATGCCGCCGGCGCCGTTGACCAGCAGGTTGGGGAAACGCGCCGGGAGGACCGAAGGTTCGCTTTCCGAGCCGTCATAGTTCGGCTGGAAATCGACCGTGTCCTTGTCGAGATCGTCGAGCAGGTAATCGGCGACACGCGACAGGCGCGCCTCGGTATAACGCATCGCGGCGGGCGGATCGGGATCCATCGAGCCGAAGTTGCCCTGACCGTCGATCAGCGGCGCGCGCATCGACCAGTCCTGCGTCATGCGCGCCAAGGCGTCATAGATCGCAGTATCGCCGTGCGGGTGGTATTTACCGATCACGTCACCGACGATGCGGGCCGATTTGCGGTACGGCCGGTTGTAGGTGAAGCCGCTTTCGTTCGCCGAATAGAGGATGCGCCGGTGCACCGGCTTCAACCCGTCGCGAACGTCGGGGAGCGCGCGTGCCACGATCACGCTCATCGCGTAATCGAGGTAGCTGGTCTTCATTTCCTCGACGATGGAGATCGGCGCGATATCCGAAGGGTCGGCGAGGACGGTCTCGTCGGTCAAAACGCTACTTTCGGGTTAGGAATTCTGGTGCCCCCGCTCTAGGCCGGCGCAACAGAAATGTCACGCGCGCGTACGGGCGCGCGGGGGTGGTGCAAAGGCCGCATCGTAATGCGGTCAGGGTGCGATCTCCGCGCCGTCCCAGGCGAACAGCCGGCCGCTGTCCTGCGGCTTCAGCCCGTCGATCACGTCGAGCAACTGCACCGCCGCGCGATCCGGCTTGAACAGGTCGCGCCCGGCCTGCTGGAACGGTTTGGACAGCCGCGTGTCGACGGTGCCGGGGTGGAGGCCAACCACGATGCCGCGCTCGTTCCGGCGCTTGTCCTCGATCGCAAGCGTGCGGATGAGCTGATTCAGCGCGGCCTTGCTGGCGCGATAGCCGTACCAGCCGCCCAGCCGATTGTCCGAGATGCTACCGACCCGCGCCGAGAGGAAGGCGAGCACCGAACGCCCCTGTTTGGGCATGACCGGCAGGAAGTGCTTGGCGACCAGCGCGGGGCCGATGGTGTTGATCGCATATTGGCGCGCGAGCCACGCGGGATCGAGCGCGGCGATCGACTTTTCCGGGCCGTCATTGCCGTCGTGCAGGATGCCGGTGGCGACGATCACCAGTTCTGGGGCGCCGGCCGCGGCGGCGGCAGCGGCGACCGTCGCCTCGTCGAGCAGGTCCAGCTCGGGCCGGGAAAAGCGGCGGACGACCGCGCCTTCTTCTTCCAGCGCGTCTGCGAGCGCCCGTCCGATGCCGCCGCTTGCGCCAATGATTGCCGTTTTCATGAAGAAACGGCTAGGCGTGCAAATCATTACGTTCAATGTCCGTTCAGCGCGCTTTCTTGATGGAGCGACGAGAGGGCACTAAGCGTCTATTCAAGTGTTCACGCCTCAAAGGAGAGCAGTTTTCATGAAGAGCATTTCCCGCGTCGCCTTTGCGGCGGCGCTTATGGCCGGTGTAGCGGGCGTTGCCGTGTCGACCCCGGCCGTCGCTCAGAAGAAGAATGAGCAGAAGGGTGGCGGCCCGTCGCTGAAGCTCAGCAAGGACGTGCAGAATGCCGCCGCCGCCGCGCAGACCGCGATCGGCGCGAAGGACTTTGCCGCCGCCGCGACCGCGCTGAGCACTGCGCAGGCTGCCGCGAAGAGCGACGATGATCGCTATATCGTCGCCGCGCTGCAGCTGCAGAGCGAGGCCGTGAAGATCCAGGACGCACGTGCCGCCAACCAGCAGGTCAACGAAGCGGGCCTGAAGGCGCCGCTCGAAGCGCTGATCGCCAACCCGAAGACCCCGGCGGTCGACGTGGCGAAGTACAATTACCAGCTCGGCATCATGGCGGCGAACGCCAAGGACAATGCCGGCGCGATCAACTATTTCCAGCGCGCGCAGCAGCTTGGCTACAATGACCCCAACCTGCCGCTGCAGATGGTCAAGCTGAAGATGGATTCGGGCGACGTGGCCGGCGGCGCCGCGGAGCTGGAGAAGGCAATCGACGCGCAGGTCGCGGCCGGCCAGAAGCCGAGCGAGGACCTGTACAAATATGCCATCGCGCAGACCAACAAGAAGCGCATGGGCCCGCAGACGGCAAACTGGATCAAGAAGTGGGTCGTCGCTTACCCGAGCGCCAAGAACTGGCGTGACGGCATCGTCACCTATGGTATGACGCAGCAGAGCGCGGTCACGCTGGACAAGGGGCAGAAGGTCGACCTGTATCGCCTGATGCGTTCGGCCAAGGCGCTGGCCGACCAGTATGACTATGAGACCTATGCGCAGTGGACCTATGACCTGGGCCTGCCGCACGAGACCAAGGCAGTGCTCGACGAAGGCAAGGCATCGGGCAAGATCCCGGCGAACAGCCAGTCGGCCAACGACCTGATGCGAGTCGCCAACCAGGCGATCGCCAGCGAAGGGTCGCTCGCGCCGGTCGAAGCAAAGGCCAAGGCGGGCGCCAACGGCCGCATCGCGCTGAACACGGGTGACGCGTACCTGGGCATGGGCAACTATGCCAAGGCGATCGAACTGTATCGCGTCGCGCTGCAGAAGGGTGGCGTCGACGCGGACGTGGTGAACACCCACATCGGCATCGCGCTCGCCAACTCGGGCGACAAGGCTGGCGCCAAGGCCGCCTTCGCCGAGGTGAAGACCGCGCCGCGCACCGACATTGCGTCGCTGTGGTCGGTCTACCTGGACAACCCGCCGACGGCCTGATCCGCGCGGATTGACCATATGGAAAGGGGCGGCCGAGGCCGCCCCTTTTTTGTTGCGTGTGTGGTCCGGTGAAAGCGTGGGGCCGCTGGGTCGGGCGCTACTCCACCTCATCCTCGATCACGATCGGTACGCCCGGCTGCGCCTTTGCCGTGCGGATCGTGAGCGAGGATTTCACGCTGGCGACGTTGGGCGCCGCGGTGAGATGCGTCGTCAGGATGCGCTGGAAGGATTCCAGGTCCGAGGCGACGATCTTCAGGATGAAGTCGATCTCGCCGTTCAGCATGTGGCATTCGCGCACCTCGGGAATGCCGGCGACATGCCGTTCGAAGGCCGCCAGGTCGTGCTCGGCCTGGCTGCGCAAACTGACCATCGCGAAGACGGTGATCGGGAAGCCGAGCATCGCGGGTTCGCAATTGGCGTGATAGCCGCGGATCACCCCCGCCTGTTCCAGCGATCGCACCCGGCGAAGACATGGCGGGGCGGTCAGCCCGACCTTCTCCGCCAGGTCAACGTTGGTCATCCGGCCATCTTCCTGGAGCAGTGCGAGGATCCGCCGATCGATCCGGTCAAGCACCATGCGCGCTTTCCGCACGCAGCTTTTCTATCAAGAACATGCCCGGTCCTATAGTTTAGTTGCGCGAGAACGCAATTGTCTCACCGTATGACAAGTGTGTGATTCTGTTGCTTGCGATCATCACCGTGTAGGGTAGGAGGCAAGTGACGCGGCGGTTGGTCGCTGCGACGAGACGGGGAAGTGTGTGCGGTTCGACGATAGTCTCAAGACTGTGTTGGCTGCGGATTCCTCCACCGCCTTTGGCGCGCAGGCGACATTCCGCCAGCTTGCCGACCTGATCGCCCGGGGCAGGGTGCAGCCGGCAGCGGAGACGATCGGCCGCCTGCGGGCATTGCGCGGCCTGGTTCCGGCCGCCGTTCGCGCGGCCGCGGCTCGCAGCCTTGCGCTGGGCCGGCCGCCCGCCGAACTGGTCGCCTTCTTTGCCGACGACGCGCCCGAGATCGCATCGGCGGCGCTGCGCGCGGCGCAGTTGCCGGCCGAGGGATGGCTGGCGATGATCCCGCAGCTGGGGCCGGTGGGTCGGGCGGCGCTGCGCCGGCGCGACGATCTGCCGGCGAGCGTGGTCCGCGCGCTGGAGGCATTCGGATCGACCGATTTCTCGCTTGGATATGATGGCGCGGCGATCCCGGCGGACGAGACGGTTGCGGCCTTGCCGGCCGGGGCCGCTGAGGTGGCCGAGCTGAACGAGGTCGTGCTGGATCTGCCCCCGCCGCCCGAGCCGCGCGACACCGGCGGTTTCGAGATTTCCGAGCTCGTTGACCGGATCGCCAGTTTCCAGCGCGCGCGCGGGCCGGTGAAGCCGGCGCCGCGGCTGCGCGTGGTGGACACGTTCCGCTTCGAAACCGGGCCCGATGGGGTCATCAGCTGGACCGACGCGATGCCGCGCGGCGCGCTGGTCGGCCTGTCGTTGATGCTGCCGGGCAGCGGCACGGCGCAGGTCGATGGCGTGGTGAGCAGCGCGATCCGGGCGCGCACCAGTTTCACCGATGCGCGGTTGTCGCTGGAGGGCGGGGCGGCGCTGGCGGGTGAGTGGCGATTGTCGGCGACGCCGCTATTCGACCACGGCACGGGTCGCTTTGCCGGCTATCGCGGCAGCGCGCGTCGCCCGCGGCTGGACGAGCGCGCGCCGCCATCCAAGGGTGAAGGCAATGTCGAGGGGCTGCGCCGGCTGGTGCACGAACTGCGCACCCCGACCAATGCCATTGCCGGTTTCTCCGAGCTGATCGAATCGCAGCTGCTGGGGCCGGTCGCGCCGGTGTATCGTGAGCGGGCGGCGGCGATCCGCAGCCTGGCGGCCGACCTGATCGCGGCGATCGAGGACCTGGATCTCGCCGCGCGAATCGAGGGCGATGCGTTGCAGCTGCGCCCGGCGGCGGTGGTGCTTGCCCCGGTGCTGGAACGGATTGCGGCAGACCTGCAATCGCTGGCGACGATGCGCGGCTGCACGCTGACGATCGCGCCGATGGACGCCGCGATCGCCGTGGCATGCGACGATCGCGCCACGGAGCGGCTGCTGGGCCGCTTAATCGGGACCATCGTGTCGGCGGCGCAGCCGGACGAGGCGATCACCGTGACGGCAGGCGCCTCGGGGCTTCATACCTCCCTGGTGTCGGTGACGCTGCCCCGCGCGCTGGCCGACCTGTCCGAGGACGAACTGCTGACGCTGGATGCGGAGCGTGAGGCGGAACTGCCCGGCGCGCCGCTGCTGGGCACCGGCTTTGCGCTGCGGCTGGTGCGCAATCTGGCGGCGAGCCTGGGCGGGCAGATGATGATCACGGCCGACCGGATGGTGGTGTCGCTGCCCGCAGCGGCGGCCGGCACGCTGGGGCAGGCGGCGACCCACAAGGGGTGAGCAGCGGCGGCGCGAAAGGCTGGCGCGTACCGCCGCCGCCGCCAGCCGATTACATTGCATGGCCCCCGTCATTCGGCCGCCGGTTCATGGTGTTCGTCGATACCGAGGAGGAATTCGACTGGTCGGCGCCGTTCAGGCGCGACGCCATTGCGGTCGAGGCGATCGCGGCGTTGCCCGACATGCACCGCCGCCTTGCCGACCACGGGGTCGCGCCCTGCTATCTGTGCGATTATCCGGTGGCGACCAGCGCGGCGGCGATCGATACGCTGCGCGGCCTGATCGCCGATGGGCGCAGCACGATCGGCGCGCAGCTGCATCCCTGGGTCAATCCGCCGCATGACGAGGCGCCGAGCGGCTGGGCGTCCTTTGCGGGCAACCTCGATCCCGCGCTGGTCGCGGCGAAGGTCGACCAACTGACCGCCGCGATAACGGCCGCGTTCGGGGCGCAGCCGCTGGCGTTTCGCACCGGGCGCTACGGCCTGGGGCCCGGCATGCCCGCGCTGCTGGCGGCGCGCGGCTATCGCGTCGAGACATCGATGCGCGCGCTGCATGACTATAGCGCCGCCGGCGGGCCGGATTTCAGCGCCATCGGCAGCGCTGCCTTTCGCCTGGCGCCCGAGGGGTTGATCGAGGTGCCGCTGACGACGCGCTATATCGGCGCGCTGCGCCGGGGCGGGGGAGCATTGCACCGGTTGGCAGGCAGAATACCGCGTGGCCGCGGCGTGATGGCGCGAACGGGGCTGTTGTCGCGCGTGCCGCTGTCGCCCGAAGGCGTGTCGTTCGGCGAGGCAGCGGCGGCGGTGCGCGAGGCGGTGGCGGCCGGCGAAAGACTGCTCACCTTTTCCTTCCATTCGCCAAGCCTGGTGCCGGGGAACACGCCCTATGTGCGCGACGCGGCAGGGCTGGCGCGTTTCCATAGCTGGTGGGACGACATGCTCGCGTTGCTGGAGCGGATGGAGGTGCGGCCGATCAGCCTGGCCGAGCTGATCGCGGCGGCGGACGAGGCGGCACCACGCGGGCAGCATCGCGGGTCTTGGACAGAATGTCCAAGTGACCGGGGCGGGCAGGGTCGCTAGCAGCCGGGCGACAAGGATCGGCGACGCCACGCCCGCGGACGACAGGACCCCTGCCGCCGGCACTCTCGGCCGCGCCGACGCGAGGAGTTGCGATGACCCATCGATTTGCGCTGCCCCTGATCATGGCCTGCGCCGGCCTGTCGCTGCCGGCGGCGGCGCAGGATGTGCGCAAGGGTGACATAACCATTTCCCAGCCCTGGTCGCGCGCCACGGCGCCGCGCGCCACGGTCGGCGCGGGTTATGCCCAGATCCGCAATGGCGGGAAAACGGCCGACCGGCTGATCAGCGTGTCGACGCCGCGCGCCGCCCGCGTCGAACTGCACAGCATGACGACCGAGAATGGCATCATGCGGATGCGGCCGCTGAGCGGCGGCATTGCGCTGGCGCCCGGCGCGACGATCGCGCTGGCGCCCGGCGGTAACCACATCATGTTCATGGGCCTGACCGCGCCGCTGAAGCAGGGTGAGCGCGTGCCCGCGACGCTGCGCTTTGCCAAGGCGGGCGAGGTGAAGGTGGTCTTCACCGTCCGCGCCGCTGGTGCCGCCGCGCCGGCGCATCCGCATGGAGGCCATCGATGACCCGCCCTCGCATCCGCACCACGCATGTCACGGCGCTACTGGCCGCCGCGCTCGCGCTGGGGACGGCCGCCTGTTCGTCGCCGGCGCCCGTCAAGACCGACGAGGCGGCAGCGCAGAACGCGCCGGGCGGCGCCTTTCGTCTGGTGGATACCAACGGCAAGACCGTGACCGAGCAGACGCTGAAGGGGAAACCCTATGCGATCTTCTTCGGCTTTACGCGCTGCCCCGACATCTGCCCGACGTCGATGAACCGTATGGCTTTGCTTCACCAGAAACTGGGCGCGGACGGCGACAAGATGAACATCGTCTTCGTTTCGGTCGATCCCGAGCATGACAAGAGCGAGGATATCGCGAGCTTCCTGTCGATGTTCGACGCGCCGGTCATCGGCCTGACCGGGGAGCCGGCCGAGCTGAAGCGAATGGAGGAAGCGTACAAGATCTATGTCGAGCGCGTGCCGCTGCCCAATGGCGATTATACGATCGATCATACCGCGCGCATCCTGCTGTTCGATCGCAACGGCGAGTTCGCCACCACGATGGATGCCGCCGAGCCTGAGGACCGTGCGCTCGACCGGCTGCGAAAGCTGATCCGTGCTTAGGTGGGTGCTTCCGGCGCTGGCGCTGTTGCTCGCCGGTTGCGGGATCACCAACCCCGTGGTCGAGGAGCGCCGGGTGCGCGAGGCGACCGAGGCGCATTTCGGCAGCCCGCTGGCGCCGATCGATGTCGGGCCGATCGTGGTGAGCGGCAACCATGCGCTGGCCGATTGGACACAGGGTGACTTTGGCGGCCGGGCGCTGTTCGAAATGGGCGATTATGGCTGGCAGCTGCTGCTGTGCAGCGGTGATTCGATGCGCAATGCCAGCAATCTGAAGCGCGCCGGCGTACCCGATTTCAACGCGACCTATATCGCCGATGAGCTGGCCAAGGCGGAATTGTCCGTCCCGGCCGAGCGGCTGGCGCGGATGAAGCGCTTCGTCGGGACGGCGGCCGATCACGAGGAATATCTGCGCTCGCTGGGCGAAGGGCAGGGCGCCGCCGGGACGGCGCCGTCGGATGGGCCCGAAGTGCGCGCAAATGCACCAAAGTCCTGAGGTTTGTGCAACAAAATGTAATGTTACCGGCGCTTGATATTTTGGCTCCGGAAATTAATTTCAACCGTGCGGACCGGGCCCCTCTGGCGCTCGTCTCAGGACGAACGTGATGTCGGACCGCATCGGGTTAGCTCGATGTAGGCCTGAGTCTGCCTCTTAACATCATCGCTGACCCGATCGTTCAATCTTTGATTGGAGAGAGGCGTTGAGTTTCCTTCGTTATAAATTGACCCAGTTGCATGCGCGGCTGGATGAGCAGATCCGCACCGAATTGACGCGACGCGCACCGGACACGTTCCGCCTGCTGCGTCTGAAGTGGCTGCGGCTGCAGGTGAAGGACCGACTTCACGCCATGGCCTGGCAACCACAGGCGGCCTGATCCGCCAATTTTCCCACTGACGAGCGGCGGCGACGACGCCGCGCGATGCGGTTCGCGCGCCGACCCGGTCGGCGGCCGCTCGCCTTTACCTTTCAGGAACGATCATGACCTTTCTTGCCATTTTTGCAGCTGCCGCCGCCGCGGCGACCGGTGCCCCTGCGGCGACCCACAGCCTGTCGGTCGAACATGCGTCCGGCGCCGTGCAGGCCGATTATCGCGGTGACATCAAGATCCAGCAGAAGCAGGTGGGGGCAGTCGCCCCGCCGGGCCGCCCGTCCTCGCTGCGCTGCGTATGGACCGCCAATATGGAAGTGAACCGCACCGCGACCGGCGCTGGCGGCATGATGGCCTCGCGCAGCTTCGTCGAGAACAATGTCGCGAACGGCAGCCGTCCGGGCTGGTGCAACGCCAGCCGCAGCGCGATCCAGCAGGACGTGGCAAAGAAGGTCGGCGACACGCGCGCTTACCTCGCCAAGGCGGCCGATGCGGATCGCGCCGCGTTGATCGCCGATCTCGACAAGCTGGCGGCCACCCAGTCCGCCAGCTGAGACCAGTTCCCTGAGCGGTGCGCGCCTGCCTCCCCCCCGGACGCGCCGCTCCTCCCTGGGCCCTCGCCCTCTGAGGCCGTATTGCCGGCTGCGTTGTACTCCCTTGCGGCGCAGCGACGGTGGCTCTCAGGGGGCGGGACGGCCGCGGGTCTTCAGGTGTGCGCGGTCAGCGATCAGCCGGCGGGTTGATCCGCCGACCAGCCGCCCCCCATCGCCTGATAAAGCGCGATCACGCTGTTGATCTGGTCGGCGCGCAGCTGAACCAGGGTCAGATCGACGTTGAGCAAGGTGCGCTGCGCATCGAGCTGTTCCAGATAGGTCGCATAGCCCGCACGATAGCGGTTGGTGGCGTGGCGCAGGGCCTCCGCCGTGGCGGTGCGCTGCGCCTCAAGCTCCCGCCGCTGCGCGGCGAGGCGGTCGACCGCGGCCAGATTATCCTCCACCTCGCGGAAGGCGGTGAGGGCGGTGCGCTGATAGGTGAAGGCCGCCTGGTCGCGCCGTGCCGCCGCCCCCTCTACATTGGCGGTGAGCCGCCCGCCCTGAAACAAGGGCGCAAGGATGCTGGCGCCGATCGACCAGATCGACACCGGATCGGCAAGCGCGGTCGACAAGGTGAGGCCAGCCGATCCGGTCAGCCGAAGCGAGGGGAGGAATTGCGCGCGAGCGGCGGCGAGCGAGGCGTCGGTCGCGGCAAGGCTGTATTCGGCCTGGGCGATATCGGGCCGGCGACGCAGCAGATCGGATGGCAGGCCGGCGGGCACGCCGGGCGGGGCCAGCGCCGACAGCGGCCGCCCGCGCGGGATCGCGCGCGGGGTGACGCCGGTGAGGGTGCTCAGTGCGTTCTCCTGCCGCGCGATCGCCAGCTGCACCTGCGGCAGGATCTGCGTCGTGGCGCGATATTCCGCCTCCGCCTGGCGCAATTCGAGCTGCGAGGTGTAGCCGACGTCGGCGCGCGACTTGGCAAAGCGTAGTGCCTCCGCGCGCGAGGTGATCGTCGCTTCGACCACCGCGCGGCGGGCGTCGAGCGCGCGCAGCGTGATGTAGCCGCTGGCGGTGGCGGCGGTGACCGACAGGAGCGCCGCGTCGCGCGCGGCGGCGGTGGCGGCGGTGGACTGGCGCGCGGCCTCCACCTGATTGCCGATGCGGCCGAACAGATCGACCTCATAGGCGGCCTGGAACAGCGGCTGCACACCGGTATTCTCGGCCGCGACCCCCAAAGGGTTGAGCGCGCGCGCCTCCGTCACGCCGACCCCGGCGTCGAGTGAGGGGAAGAGCTGCGCGCGGGCGAGCCGTTCGTTGGCGCGCGCCTCCTGCACACGCGCCGCAGCGATCGCGACATCGGGATTGTTGGCGCGCGCTTGTTCCACCAGCGTGTCGAGCACCGGATCACCGAAGCGGCGCCACCAGTCGCCGTCGAGCGCGGCGCCGGCGGGCAGGGTGGTGCGCCATTGCAGCGGTGCAGTGACGCCGGCCGCCTCGGGCCGGGGCGGGTTGGGCGCGGCGCAGCCGGCAAGCGCAAGCAGGAGCGCGAGCGAAGAGCGTGTCCTCATCGTCTGGCGCCTACCTCATCGCCGGGGCGGGCGCGCCGCTAGTATCGACCGCCGCCTCGACCGACATGCCGGGGCTGAGCCGTGGATAGAGCGGGCTGCGCTGATCCAGCGCGATGCGGACGGTGAGCCGCTGCGGCACCTTCACGAAATTGCCGGTCGCATTGTCCGGGCGGATGACGGAGAATTCGCTGCCCGCCGCCGGCGACAGCCGCTCGACCCGGCCGCGGATCTCGGCGCCGCCCAGCGCATCGACGTGCAGCACCGCGGGCTGGCCCGGGAAGATGCGCGCGGTCTGCGCTTCCTTGAAGTTGGCCGAGACCCATACGGTCGGCGGGACGAGGAACATCAATTGCGTGCCGGCGGTGACATATTGGCCAAGGCGGACGGTGACTTCGCCGAGCTTCCCCGCCTGGGGCGCGCGGATGATGGTGTTGGCAAGGTCGATCTCGGCAAGGCGCAGCGCGGCGCGCGCGTTTGCCACCGCTGCTTCCAGGCCGCCGCGCCCGACGGTGACGGAGCGGACCTCCTGCTCGCCGATGGTGCGCTGCGCCTCCGCCTGGCGGACCGCCGCCTGCGCCTGCGCCAGCGCGGCGCGGGTCTGATCCTGCTCCCGCAGCGATACCGACCCCTGCGCCACCAGATCGTCGACGCGGCGCATGTCGGCCTGGGCGCGGGCAAGTTGCGCGCGGGCGCTGGCGATCGCAGCGTCCTGCCCACCCACGGCGGCACGGCGCGAGCGTTCGCTTTGTTGCGAGTTGGCGAGATTCGCACGCTGCGTATCAAGCGCGGCGCGCGCCTGTTCGACCCGCTGGCGGTAGATGCGATCGTCGATCCGGGCGAGCACCTGCCCCGCCTTCACCGTCTCGAAATCGCGCACCTCCACGCTGGTGACATAGCCGTTCACCTGCGGCGCGATGATCGTCGTCTGCCCGCGGACATAGGCATTGTCAGTCGTCTGCAGGCTACGCCGGAACGGCGGCAGGTCCCACGCCCACAGCGCGATCAGCGCGCCGGCAATCAGCAGCCCGACGAAGAACAATGTCGACAGCAGGCCGCCGCGTGGCGGCGCCCAGCCGCGGCCACGATCAGGCTCGGGCGCGGTGGTTTCGACCGGATCCTCCAGCCGCTCCTCGGCCACCGCCTGGTCCCGGCGCGATGTCGCGTCATTCATTGTGCCGCATTCTCCCGCATCTTCTGCATCGCCGCCAGTTCCTCCGCCAACGGATTGATCCCGTGTATCTTCAGCCAGACCCACCGCCCGCCAAGCCACAGCACCACCAGCACCGCGAGGATGCCGACGCCGGTGAAGACGTCGTTGAAGGCGAGGATATTCGCCTCTCGCGTGACTTGCTGGCCGAACAGGACGGCGCCCTCCGCCTGACGCAGCATCGGATCGCCCTCGACGCGGGCGTAGGCGCCGCCAAGCTGCTGAAGCCGCTGCGTGACGAGCGGGTCGCCGGCGACGAGGCCGTGGACGATCTCCTGCGAATGGAGCCGCTCTCGCACGATCTGCACGGTGCCCAGGAACGCCGTGCCTGCGAGCCCGCCCACCGTCTGCGCAATGCCGAATACGGCCGAGAAGCTGACGATGTGGCTTGGCCCCTTTGAAATGGCGCGCAGGATGCCGACCATCGTGACGGGGCCCATCCAGAACAGGGCGGCAAAGGCGAGCAGCCCCTGGCTGAGATAGAAATTGCCCGGGCGGGTGAGGTTGGTCGCATCCGAATCCATGAAGGCCACCACGGCGATGATCATCGCCGACGCGACCACCTGCCACAGCAGATCCTTGGGATTCAGCAGCAGCACCCCGGCGGCAATCCCGGCGATCGAGCCCAGGAGGATGATGACGTTCAGCGTGACGAGCTGGTCATTGCCCATCCCCAGCGCGGTCAGCAGCCCGGTCGAGCCATAGGTCTGTTCGGACAGGAGCACCCGGATCGCGGCGACGATGATGATGAAGCGCAGCACGTTGCGCGTGCGCATCCAGCGCGTGTTGAGCAGCGGATTGGCGCGATTGTGCTCGATCAGCATCGCCGCGCCGATCAGGATGATCGCGGCGGCGGTCGCATAGCCGAGCCAGGCCGTGCTCCACCAGACGATGCGTCCCTGCACCAGCACCCCGCACAGGAGCGCCATGCCCGGCGCGAACAATGCGAAGGTGAGGAAATCGAGCTTCTCGAACGCCTGGAACCGCTCGCTTGGCGGCAATCGCAGCAGCGCGACGGAGCCGAGGCACAGCAACGTCAGGCCGAGTTCGAACACGAACAGGTTCTGGATGTCGCCATCCGCGAGCAGGAAGGGGGAGATGACCCGGGCGAGCGGCAGGCCAAGTTGTGCCAGGCCAAAGCCGATGATCATGCCCGACAGGCGCGCCGGGGCGGGCATCGCCTGCATGATGTAAAAGAAGCATAGCGTGGAGAGGCCGCTGCCGACGATCCCCGCCGCCGCGCGCGTCAGCAGTTCGACGCCATAGCTGTGGACGAACACCTGCAGGACGGTGACCGCGAGGAAGCCGGTCAGGAACACGCGATTGAAGCGCTGCAGCCCGAATTGCTGGCGAAACTTGATGAGCAACATGCTCATGCACACGCTGGTCATCGAATAGATCGCGCTGAGCCAGCCGCCCTCCACCGGGCTGAGGCCCAGCGAGCCCTGGATCTGCGGCAGATTGGCGAGCAGCAGGCCGTTGCTGAGCCCACCCGTCAGGCCCAGCAGCACGCCGATCGCGGCATAGGCGATCCGCCGCCCCATCGGATGGTCGGGCGTCGCCGGCGATCCGGGCAGGAAGGGCCGCTCGTGCGGCTTGAATTCATAGGGCGTGGTGGCGGTGGCGGGCATCTATCGGCGGACCGAACCAACAAAGCTTTGGTTCCAAGCTTTGTTGCTCACATGTGACGAAATGCTGCCATGCAGCGAAAGCGCCACAGCCTCAACCCAAGATGTTGCAGTGCACAATAAAGAATAAGGTGCTGAAAGGTGGCTTGATTGGCGGGGGTGCGACACCATGGGAGCGGGTGCGGGCTCGGTTGATCTGTGCTGCCCCGCGCCATAGTGACCGGCGGGCGGCACGCGGCCGCATCGATGACCGGTGCCCTGGCGCGCCTGACGACGACGAGGCGACCGGATGGACGGCATATGGACGATCGGGCCAGTGATGATCGCGGCCGATCGTGCGCTGGCGATCGCGGCGATGTGGCTGTTCCTCGCGGCCGGCATGATGATGGCGCGGCGCACGGGCGCGGCGGCCGAGCGCGCGGCGGGCGTGGCGCTGGTCGTCGGGATCGTGGCGGCGCGGCTTGGCTTCGTCGTGCAGCATCTGGACGCGTTTCGCGTCGAGCCATGGTCGGTCATCGCCATCTGGCAGGGCGGTTTTGCCCCGTGGATCGGCGTGATGGCGGCGGCGCTCACCCTGCTGCTGGCGCTGGGACGGCGCGGGGCGACGGCGTGGATGATCGCGGTGCTGGCCGTGCTGTCACTCGGCCACGCGGCGCTGAGCGCGGTCCTCGCCCCGGCGCCCCAGCCACTGCCACGCGGACTGACGCTGCATGATCTGGACGGAAAGCCAGTCGCGATCGATGCGCTGCGCGGCAAGCCGTTCGTGCTGAACCTGTGGGCCACCTGGTGCGGACCGTGCCGCCGCGAAATGCCGATGATCATCGATGTGGCGCGAGCGTCCGACACGCCGGTGCTGCTGATCAACCAGCGCGAGAGCGAGGCCGCCGTGCGGCGCTTCCTGGCGGCGGAGCGGCTGGCGGGGGACGCCGTGGTGCTCGATCCCACGGGCCATGTCGCTGCGGCGACGCGGGCGGGCGGCTATCCCACCACCGTGTTCGTCGACGCGGCGGGCCGGATCACCCGCCGCCACACGGGCGAAATCTCGCGCGCCAGCCTGATGGCCGCGATCGACGAACTGGAAGGAAGCTGATGGTGACTGGCCGTTTTCTTATGGTGCAGGCGCTGGCCGCGCTTGCTGTGGCCGTGACCATTTCACCGGCCGCGACGGCGCAGAACGTTACCTCCAACGCCGCGTCGCTGCATCGCCAGATCCAGAATGACAGCGTCGCCCCGACAATCGCGCCGGCGGGTGCGGACGTGACGATGGTGGTGTTTTCCGATTATCAATGCCCCTATTGCCGCAAGGTCCACCCGGCGCTGGAGCAATTGCGGCGCGAGGACCCGAAGCTGCGCGTGGTGTATCGCGACTGGCCGGTGTTCGGCGCGGTCTCTCGCGAGGCGGCGCGGACGGCGATCGCGGCCAATTACCAGGGGCGGCACGCCGCGTTCAACAATGCGCTGATGCAGACGCAGGGCAGGATCACCAGCCAGTCGATCCGTATCGCCGCGGACCGCGCCGGCGTGGATTGGGCGCGGCTGCAGGCTGACCTCGTCAAGCATGACGAGGCGATCGACGCCGCATTGGCACGTACCCACCGCTACGCCCGTGCTATCGGCCTGGCCGGCACGCCGGCGCTGGTGATCGGGCGCTACCTGCTGCCCGGCGCGGTCGAGCTGCCGACGCTGCGCGAGGCCGTCGCCGCCGCGCGGCGGCGGAACGCGGACTGACCCAGAACCAGCGGCCAATTGGTGCCTGACGCGTTGGGGCGGGGGAAAGGGCTGACTGATGCGCAAGGACGATGATGAACGGTGGATGCGATTGGCGCTGGAGGTGGCGCGGTCGAAGGGGTCGCATCCCTCGACATCGCCGCTCGGATGCGTGATCGTCCTGGACGGCAAGGTCATTGCCGCGGAGCGCAACCAGACGCACGAATTGCCCGACGCGACCGCCCATGCCGAGATGATGGCGATCCGCCGCGCGTGCGAGGGGATCGGTGAGCTCGAACTGCGCGGCGCGACGCTTTATTCCACGCTGCAGCCTTGCGGGATGTGCACCATGGCGTCGATCTGGTCGAAGGTCGGGCGGGTCGTGTTCGGCGCGGGGCGCGATGACGTTCACCCGATGTATTTCGAGGCGAAGCATGTCGACACGCTGGCGTTCATCGCCGACGCGTATCGCGACGATATCGAGATCGAGGGCGGCTGCCTCGCGGCGGAATGTGCCGAGCTTTATTATGGGCCCTATGCCGACCTGCCCGAGGAGGAGCAGGCCAATCTGTAGCCGCGGTCAGGCCAGCGGCCAGAAGAACAGGATGAGCGGGGTGCCCAGCACCAGCACCAACAGCGAGAGCGGCGCGCCCAGCCGGGCATAATCCGCGAAACGGTATCCGCCCGGGCCCATCACCAGGGTATTGCACTGATGCCCGATCGAGGTGAGGAAATCACACCCCGCGCCGACCGCCGTTGCCATCAGGAACGCCTCCGGCCGATAGCCGAGATCACCGGCGAATTGCGCGGCGATCGGCGCCATCACCAGCACTGTCGCGGCGTTGTTCAGGAACGGCGTCACCGCCATCGCCGCGGCGAGGATCAGCGCGACCGCGCCCCAGGCGGGCAGGGTGGTGGCGACATGGGCAAGGCCGGTCGCGATCACCTCCGACGCGCCCGTCGTTCGCAACGTATCCGACACCGGGATCAATGCGCCGAGCATGATGAGGATCGGCCATTCGACATGATCATAGGCCTCCCGCGGGCTGATCGCACCCGTCGCCATGACAAGGCCCGCCGCGGCGAAGAAGGCGACGGCCACCGGCACCCAGCCCATTGCGGTCAGGAACATGGCGCCCGCGAGGACAAGGATCGGCAACCAGGTGGTGCGGCGCGAGCCCAGCCGCAGGTCGCGTTCCGCCAGCGGCAGGCAGCCGAGCTGCCGCAATCTTTCGGGCATCGTATCAAGCGGGCCTTGCAGCACGACGACATCGCCGGCGCGCAGCACCGTGTTGGCGAGACGGCGGGACAGCCGCTCGCCGCGGCGCGAGATCGCGACCAGGTTGACGCCGAACATCCGCTGGAGGTTGAGGCGCCCGGCGGTCTGCCCCTCCAGCATGCCGCCCATGTTGACCACCGCCTCGACCACGCCGATCTCGCCGGTGCTGCTGCCCTTGTCCTTGTCGCGCTGTTCCTGCGCCGCTTCGCGCCCCTCGCCCTCATAAGCGAGCCGATCGGTGGCGATCGCCCGCTCCAACGCGTCGGGCGCACCGCTGAGGATCAGCGTGTCACCTTCCTCCAGCGTCATCGCCATGCCGGGCGCGCTGCGCAGCCCGGCGCGCAACATCTGGGTGAGGACGATCTCGCCCTCGTGCCGATCAAGGAACGCCTGCACCGTCTCCCCGACTGCCGGCGACCCGGCGGGAAGCACTACTTCGGTGACATAGCCGGTGATATCCAGTGCCTCACCCATCGTCGCGGCGGCGCGGCGGTCGCGCGGGACGAGACGATAGGCGAACCGCAGATAGACCAGGCCGATGACGAACAGCCCGAGGCCGACCGGTGTGTAGTCGAACATGCCGAACGGGTGCCCCGTCATCTGTTCGCGCACGCGGCTGACGATGATGTTCGGCGAGGTGCCGACGAGCGTCATCAGCCCACCGAGCAATGCGGCAAAGGACATCGGCATCAGGAAGACCGACGGGCTGGTATCGTTGCGCTTCGCCATCTGGAACGAGGCCGGCATCAGCATGGCAAGCGCGCCGATGTTCTTCACCAGCGCACTCGCGACCCCGACCGTCCCGGTGAGCACCAGCAGTTGCGAGCGGACCCGGGTGACGTGGCGGCTCACCTTGCGCAGCGCGCGTTCGAGCACGCCCGAGCGTTGCACCGCCCCCGAGATCACCAGCGCGGAGCCGACGATCACGACGATATCGTCGGAAAAGCCGCGAAACGCGTCCTCCGGCTTCACGATGCCGAGCAGCAACGCGGCGAGCAGCGCGATGATCGCGGTGACGTCATAGCGGAACCGCCCCCAGATGAAGAGCGCCATCATCCCCAGGAGCGTTGCGATGGAGAGGCTCTGGGGCAGTGTCATGGGCTTACCGGAAATGCGCGAACGTGGCTTTATCTCCGTGGGGAGGCGGCAAATTACGCGTTGGCGTCGGGCGGTCCGTGCTGCTGCGGCGCCAGCTTTTGTTTTGGGCGCGGCTGGGTCAGGATGGCGGCATGAAATTGTACAGCGCGCCGTCGCCGGCCCCGAACCCCCGCCGCGTCCGCATGGCCGCCGCCGAGAAGGACATCACGCTGGAGGAGGTCATGCTCGATCTCCGGCGGGGAGAGCACAAGGCGCCGGACCATCTGGCACGCAATCCGCTTGGCCAGGTGCCGGTGCTTGAGCTTGATGACGGAACGATGATTTCCGAGACGGTGTCGATCTGCCGCTATCTCGACAGCGTGGCCGACGCGCCGTCGCTGTTCGGGCAGACGCCGACCGAGCAGGCGCTGGTCGACATGTGGATCCGCCGGGTCGAGCTTCAGATCGGCGAGCCGGTGAAGATGTTCTGGCGCCATGCGCATCCGGCGACGGCGGCGCTGCTGACGCAGTACACGGATTATGGCGCATCGAACCGCGACCTGCTGCATCGCGCCATGCGCTGGTTCGACCGCGAGCTGTCGGACGCGCGGGCGTTCATCACGGGAGATGACTATTCGATGGCCGATATCGCGGCGGTGACGATCATCGATTTCGGCCAGCTGATCGGCATGGAGCCGCTGGCAGAGCGCGACCACGTTTGCGCCTGGCACGATCGGGTGGCGGGGCGGGCAAGCTACGCCGCCTGAGCGGCAGGGCAAACACGCCGAACCAGCGCCGGCGGCATCCCGGCGCGATCGTATCTTTCCCTATTGGATCCTGCCCCAGCGGCCGGCCATGTGATGGCGTGGCGTGTTCGCAGGGGCGGACGGAGCGTACAGCCCCTTGCCCCGCCGAGCAGGAGGATGCCCGTGAACTATTGGATCAGCATCCTATTCCGGATCATTCCCCTGGCGATGGGGGCAGTGTGCCTCGGCCTTGGCCTGTATGTGTTGCGGGACGGCACGGATGCCAATGATTTCGTCGCCGGACACATTCTGGTGTCGCTGACCGCCATCTGCATCGCCCTGTTCACGACCGCCGCGATGATCATCCGGCAACTAACGCACACGTTCAGTCCGGCATGGAAGGTCATCCTCCCCGTGATCGGCTATTCCGCCGCGGGTGCGACCGTGATCTGGGGCTTCGCGATCATTCAACAGGGGAGCGTGCCCAGCTTCGTTGCCGGCCATGTGATAGCCGGCGTGGGGTTGATTGCTGCGTGTGTCAGCACCGTCGCGACGGCATCAAGTGCCTTCACGCTGATCCCCAGAAATGCGCATGGCCGCGCGCAGGACGGTCCGCCCGCCGAGGCGTACAGCCGCGCGACCGGCGCGGCGCTGATTGCCGTGCCTGTCATAGCTACAGTCGCTGGTGCGTTGTGGGCGGCGATGTTGCTGGCGCGTGCCGCCGAGACGCCTGATTATGTCGCCGGCCACGTCCTGCTCGGCATCACGGCCATTTGCGCAAGCCTTATCTCGTTGGTGTCGACGGTGGTGCGGCAGGTGCGCAACGAATTTGGCGAGGGAGAAAGATGGGCGTGGACGCTGTGGGTCCTGTTGATGGGAGCAGCGGCATTTGGTTGGGGAGTGATCGTCCTGTTCGGAGATGACCGGGTAGATCGGATCGCCCCCGGGTGCGTCCTGCTCGGGCTGGGCATGGTGTGCTTCAGCATCGTGTCAAAGGTGTGGTTGCTGGCGCTGACCTGGCGGCGCGAATGCGCACTGGCGAACCGGATTCCGCTGCTTCCGGTCCTGACCTGCCTCGCCTGCCTGTTCTTTTCCGCCTTCCTTGCAGAAGCGGCCACCGCGAACCCGGGCTTCTTCGTCCCGGCGCGCGTTCTGGCGGGGCTTGGCGCCGTCTGCTTTACCCTGTTTTCGATCGTGTCGATCCTGGAGGCCGGCACGTCGGGCAAGGAATAGGCTTCGCGGCGGGCGGATCAGTCAGCGCGGCTGAATACGCCTCGATCGCGATCGCAACGGCGTCGGCGTGAATGGTCGGGGAGACAGGATTCGAACCTGCGACATCCTGCTCCCAAAGCAGCTAACCTACTGTGTCGCTTTCCGCAGATTTCCTAGCATTTGTGCGAGTCGCCCGCAAATGCTTTCCGTGACTATTCCGTGATTCCGTTTTTTTCATTGCCGCGCGAACATCGTCTTCATTGACGTGTGCGTACCGGCTGGTCGTCGCAATATCGGTGTGCCCAAGCAGTCGCTGCGCGATCTTCAGGTTTCCCGTCGATCGCACGATCCGGGTAGCGCTGGTGTGCCTCAGATCATGGAACCGGAAGTCCTCAACGCCTGCATCCTTCAACGCCTGATACCACCGCCGTGCCCAACCATTCTTGGAGAAGGCATAGCGCTGCCCGCGATACCGCTTGGCGCGGCCAGGGCGAGCCGGGGAGGGCCGCTTGCACTCGTAGGTGAAGACCTGCGGCACCTTCTCCACGCGCGGCCGCTGCTGGATCAACTCGATCATGCGGCTGGTGAGCGGGAAGGCGTGCCACTTGTCGCCCTTCGTCTTCACCTTGGCGCGCTGCTCCACAAAGTCGACGTGATCCCAGCGCAGGGTGATGATGGCGCTTTTGCGCTGCCCGCTCAGCATCGCGAACTCGGCAACGGCCAGCACGTCGGGGTCGAGGCTGGCGAATAGCCGCTTCTCTTCCTCCGCGGTCAGTTCGCGCACGCGCTCCTTGGGCTCGTCCAGCTTGAGCTTCGACCAGTCGATGCCATGCTCCGTTCCCGGCGTCGGCACGTCATAGCCCTTGGAGATCGCCAGCTTCCACACGCGGCGGGCTAGCTGCCACTCCCGGTTGATGCTGGCGGCCGAGATCGGCTTGTCGCTGTTGCGCGCCTTCTGCTTGCGGCGCTTGGTGATGTAGTCCTGAAAGTCCTTCAGGCGCAGGTCGCGGAGTAGCCGCTGCGGCCCGATGATGGAGCACAGGTTGGCCAGTTGATACTCGGTCGTGCTGCTCGCGCTCTCATGCTGCCCCTTCTCCTCCCAATATGCCTGGCAGGCGAGGTCGAGTGTGATCTGCGGCTTGGTGTTCTCGCCGAGCGCGATCCGGCGCTTCAGGTCGCTTTCGAAGCGCTCTGCGTCGCGGCGCGTCGTGCAGCCCGTTGAGCCATGAAACCGCTCCTTGTTCCTTTGGAAGTCGTATTGCCAATATGGCGAGCGCGGATCTTTACGGACTGACATGGTGCCTCTTTGCGCCGGCGTGCGGCCAGAAATTCGTCGCAGTCCTCCGGGGTGTACCGGAACTTGCGGCCCGTGATGGCGATGTAAGCGATTTCGCCACGCTGCCGCAGCTTGCGCAAGGTTCGCTCGCACATGCCAAGGCGCGCGGCCGCTTCCTCAGCGGTCAGGAGCGTCTGCGTCATCCCTCCCTCTCCCTAGCGAACTCCCCGATGAGGTACTGACGCACGATAAAACCTTCGTCCCAGTTGCCGGCTAGGATGTTGCGCCGCGCGATGCACTCGTGCTGCCGGCCGTGTGTATCGACCAGGTACTCGGGATAGCCTGCTGCTGCGGCTTCTCGTGCTTGCTCGATGGTTGTGCAGGGGGTGGTCATGGCTGGCGCTCCAGATGCTCGCGGACGGCGAGGCCGAGCGGAGTAAGCGGGTTCTCATCGCTGAAGAACCAAGCAAGACCTTCGCGATCCAGCACCCGCATTGTCGATGCGCTTACGCCGCGTTGTGTCCAGTATTCGCCAGCATAGACCTCGCGCTTTGTCGCGCCCAGCAGTGCGGCGCGCTGGACCTTGGTCAGCATGGCTGCTACCTTCGGCACGTCGATAGGCGGCGGGGCCAGCTTCTTGCGCGGCCTATATTCAGCAAGGCATCGCTTGAGACGATCTGCGCGTAGTTCCGGCGTGCACGTTCCATCGCCGCCTGCGCCGAAGCAGGAGCCGCAGCTATCCCGTAGCAAGCTCTGCTCGCACAAGCCGCAAACCCGGCGCTTGAGATAGCGCCGCTGTCCGGGGGTGAGCGAGGCCAAGTCGATCTGCCCGCTCATGGCTGCTTGCCTTGTAGGAGGGCGAGAAGTTGGGCTGCCCGATCCAGCGCGATAGCTGTAGGGGCGATCGGCCGCAGACCGCCGTAACTGCGAGCGCGCTCCTCACAGAGACGGATGGTTCGCTCCACCTCCTCCCTCGGGAACGCGGGTGCGGGCTGCGTGGAGGCAAGAGTGTCGATTAGGTCAGCGGCCTCGCGCATCAGTTTGGAGGTGCGCTCGTAGGTACGAACCATGATCTCTTGCTCGCGGGTCATACCTACAGGCTGCATCGTCCGTACATCGACACGCTTTCGATGCCCGCTTGCGGCGTCTTCCAGTATGAAGGCTTCCCCGCGCAGCCTGACGGCCATCCGATAGTTCGGGTCTCGCATCAGCACGTCGATACGTGCGATCTCGTCTTCCCGCGTCACGCTCACGGTGTCAGCCACGGCGGTTCTCCTTGAGGGCGGCGAGCGCATCGCGGGCACGACTTCCTGCGCCAATGCGGAAGTTGACGTGGTTCATGTCCTGATCGTCTTTGTGGTAGTCGA
>JAESGB010000107.1_pt1 | contig 52331 bp, 44 predicted proteins | sample 9266211 | NCBI WGS metagenome assembly JAESGB01 (sample SAMN14514844, study PRJNA621659) | algae metagenome | isolation source: Goleter apudmare HA4340-LM2 and co-occurring heterotrophs from cave wall... | place: USA: Maniniholo cave, Kauai, Hawaii | collected 2009-07-28 | reverse complement strand
GCATACTGCGGATCAACGGCCTGAACGCGATCACCGACGACGTAGTGGAAGCGGCGCGCAGCACCCTCGTGATCGGTGTCACTTAGCTCTGACAGCGCTGTGCCAATTAGCGCTGACATCTACAGCGAGGTTCCAGTCATATTGCATCTGTCGCGCCGTAAGGCGGGCCAAGTCGGGCGTGACCAATCGGGACACGAGGTAGAGGCTCATACTGATGCCGGCGGAAATACCGGCCGAGGTGATGACCCGACCTTGGTCGACATACGGCGTTCCCCCTACGACCCTTACAATGGTTGTTCACCACCATGCCCGTTTCCGTCTGGCCGTAATGATCGTGCACCGGCACGGCGAGCCGGGCATCGAACCACCGGATGACCTCGGGGTTCAGCGGCTCGCCCGCGCTGCTGACGACGCGCAGCATGCCCCTTGCCTTCGCGGCCGCCGCGCCGCCTTCCGCCATCAACAGGCGATACGCGGTGGGCGAGCCGGCGAGGTTCGTGACGCCGAGCCGGGCGATGAGATCGAAGGCGGTCTCGGCGGAAAAGACGCCGTCATATAAGATCGTCGCCCGCCCAAGCAGCAGCGGCCCGGTGATCCCGTAATACAGGCCATAGGCCTAGCCCGGGTCCGCGATATTCCAGAAATTATCCTCCGCTCGCAGGTCTATCGCCCAGCGCATATAGGCGCCGATCGCGATCAACGCCTTCAGCGGCACGCCCACGCCTTTGGGAAGGCCAGTGGACCCCGATGTCGACATCATGAGGAAGAGATCGTCGCCGGTGCGTATGACCGGCACGAAATCGGTCGACATCCCTGCCACCTCGGCCCGGAAATCGATGTCGCCAGCCATGAGCGGTTCTTCCGGCGTTCGGACGAGCGCGATCGGTGGACATTGTGCGATGTCCGTCAGCTTGGCACGATTGGCGCTGTCCGTCACGACCAGCGCGGCTTGGCTAAGGCCCAGCCGATGGGCGATCGCCTTGGGGCCGAAGGCGGTGAACAGGGGCTGATAGGTCGCCCCGATCCGCCAGACGCCCAGGATCGTCGCGACCAGCTCGATCCTTCGCGGCAACAGGCCTGCTACGACGTCGCCGGGCTGGACGCCGTGCGCCGCCAGCATATGCGCCACCTGCGCCGACAGGTCGCGCAACGCGGCGAAGCCATGGTCATGGAGTGTGCCGTCCGCCGCGATCGTGACCAGCGCGACATCGTCGCTATCGGCATAGCGGTCGCAACATTCGACGCAGGCGTTGACACTGCCCGAAAGGCATCCCGAAAGCCGCGCTCGCTCGCGTTCGATGCAAAAATCCTCGACCGCCTTCCCGTAATCAGGGACGGCGGCAGATGCCGCTATGCCGGTCATGCGTTCGATCCTCTCCACGATCACGCCGCATTGATGCGGTCTATCGTACGGCCCACCTTTATCGTTGGGTCTCCGCTGCGCCCGGCGGGTGGAGGCGGCGGCTTGGATCAATGATGATGCGTTCGCCCCTGCGGACGGAGCCAATGGGACCGGAGTGGCAGCCCCCGGAAGATACCGCCACCCGTCGCTGCGAACCCGGCGTTATTCGGGCAGCACGTCCCCCGTGATGACCCACAGCTTCTTCGAGAAGGGGCCCTTGGACGTCCATGTGATGTGCATGCCGGCAGACAGGCCGATCGTATCGCCAGCCTTGAAATTATGCACCTTGCCGGTGTCGGTCTCCACCACTTCGACCTCGCCTTCGAGAAGCAGGATCGTCTCGTCACCCAGCACGCCGGTATAGGGCGTCTTGAGCGCGCCCGTTTCGTCGACATCGCTTCCGGCGATGCCCTTGCCCGAACGCCACACGCCGCTCATCATCGTGCCCGTCGAACCGCCGGAGCGCAGGAAATAGAGTTCGCCCGCGACCAGGGGGCCTTCGGCGGGTTCGACGAAATGATATTCCAGCCAGTCGGCGGGATTGTCGCTGGTGTGCGCGATCAGCAGATCCTGCGGCGGGTTGCTCGTCGGTTCGCTGCCGTTCCAGATGCACCACCATTTCTTGAACGACGGCCCCTCGATCTCCCACTGCACCTCCAGCCCCTTGGGCGAGTTGATGATGGAACCGGGGCCGACCTTATAGCGCTTGCCGGTGGAAAGGACGGTGAGCACGGCGGTGCCGTCGATCACGCAAGCCACCTCGTCGCCCAGGGGCGAGGAATAGACGATGGTATGCGACCCGTCCGCCGTCGCGCCCGGCGCGGTGGGGCCGGTGCGCCAGAAGCCGGCAGAGAGCGATCCCGACATACCCTCGGGCCGGGTCACCACATATTCGCCGTGCACCTGTGCGCCGAAACGGGGCTCGACCCATTCGAACGGCAGCCATTTGTCATTGGGTTCGTTCTGCACGCCGCCATGAACCGCGTAACGCGGCAATTCCTGCACCTGCGGCGCCAACTGCGTTGCCATGCCAAATCTCCCTTGAACGAGATTGAACCGTAACCGGCCGATCGCGAAACCGCTCGGTCCCCCCGAATGTCGGCCAGGCTTTACTATCAGAGCATCACGACCAACGGCCTAGCGCCATCCCTGGTCTTTTCGATGAGTCCAGATGACGGGCGCTTCGCCGTCTTCTCCACCCGTTCATGCCTCCACGGACGGGGCCGACAGCGGGATGGTTTCCGTCAGTAGCGGCACGTCCTTGAATACCGCAAAGCTGCTGGGCGTGTTCGGCATGACGGGGAAGTTGAAATCGCACTGAGGACAGGGCTCGGCCAGAACCTTCTGCTCTTCCTGCAGCTCGAACGCCTTGTCCTCGACCAGACCGCAATTGGGGCATACGCGGAGAAGCCGCGTGTTGGTCAGTTCGAAATTGGTGATGATGTCTTCCATGATCGCACCGCGCGCCGCCCATGCCTTGGCGTGCTTGTGATAGGTCGCCAGGTGCCAGTCCTTGAGCGCCGCGCGGTTCACCCAGAAGCTGACTTCGTTGAACCAGGTCGGGTCTTCCGGATGGACCCACCACGTCAGATGGAGAAAGCCGGGCAGCTTCATCAGGTGATTGCGCGTATCGGCGAAAATAACCTTGAACTTCTCGTAACCGTCCGGGCTGGAAAAGCGCACGCGCTGCATACTGAGATAGATGGACATGGGATTCTCCGCTCGATGAGTCCAGCCCGATAAGCTGTGCGCTCAGGATGAAGAGCGACGTGGTCGGCCGGTAGGGCCAGTATAGCGGAAGATGATGGTGCCAGACGTCGATGCCTCTATCATTGGCGTGACCAGGCGATAGGATCGGTCCAGATGGGGTAGCGAAGGCATGCCTGACGATGACGATGAACCTGATCATTCGTATCGACCGAGAAGACGAACGATCGCTGCAGGTGCAGATATACGAGGCGGTGCGCAATCAGATCCTGCAGGGCACATTGGTTGCCGGCAAGCGGCTACCCTCGACGCGCAGCATGTCGGACCAGCTGGGCATCGCCCGCAACACGGTGACGCTGGCCTATGAACGCCTCGCCGCGGAGGACTATATCACCTCGCGGGCCAAGGCGGGCATCTTCGTCAACGACCGGCTGCCCGATGCGACCGTCCTGTTGCGCAATGGCCATTCCTCGGTTCAGCCCAGCCGCAAGCGGCTCCGGTTGGGCAAGAATCCCAGCTTTTCCGGGCGGGCACCCCGCTTGTGGCACGAAAGGCGATCGCGGCCGCAGTTCGATTTCTTCGTCGGACGCCCGCGCCCCGACAGCTTTCCGACCAGTTTCTGGCAACGCACGATCGCGCGGCATCTCGCTTATGCCCATGGCATCCAGACCGAATATAGCGATCCGCGTGGAATAGCCGCGCTGCGCGAGGCGATCGCGGCGCATCTGGGCGAAACGCGCGGGATAGAAGCCAGCGCCGATCAGATCATGGTCACCTCCGGCATCCAGGGGGCGCTAAACCTGCTCGCCCGCATCTTCATCACCGATCGTACGAAGGCGAGCGTGGCGGTCGAGAATCCCTGTTACCAGGGTGCGGCCTTTCTCTTCGGCAGCTATGGTGCCAGCATCCGGCCGATCGACGTCGACGAACAAGGTATCGTCGTGCCGCAACTCGAAAGCTTCATGGGCAATCTTGTCTATGTGACGCCGTCCCACCAGTTCCCGACCGGCTGCACGCTCAGCCTCGATCGCCGGCTGCACCTTCTCGACTGGGCCTATCAGACGGGCAGCTATGTCATCGAGGATGATTATGACAGCGACTTCCGCTATGACGGACCCCCGCTGACCGCGCTCGCCGGATTGGATCGCCGGGGTCACGTCATCTATCTTGGCACCTTCTCCAAATCGATCGGCGCGGGGCTGAGAGTGGGTTATGCGGTCATGCCGCGTCATCTTCTCGATCAGGCGCGATTGGTGAAGTCGTTGACCGACCATGGCGCACCATGGCTGGAACAGGCGGTGATCGCGGATTTCCTGAAGGAAGGCGCGTTTCTGCGCCACCTGCGCCGCATCCGCCGGTCCTATATGGGCGCGCGCGACGAGGTGATCCGGTCGATCGAAGAGCATTTTCCCGGCGGCGTGCTGATGGGGCGCGAATGCGGCATGCATATGATGTGGACGCTACCGCCCGATCTGCCGTCCGCGAACGACATGCAGCGCATCGCGCTTAACTGCGGCGTCGGGCTGTATCCATTCGCGGGCGCGGCGACGCAGGAATATGGCAATCCCGGCCGTTTTCGCGAACGCTCGCTGGTACTCGGTTATACCGGGCTGACGGAGGAGGCGATCCGCGAAGCCTTTACCCGGGTCGCCACCGTGGTCGGTCAGCGCCGTTAGGCCGCCCGAACTGGCACCAACTTTAAGGCCCGATTTGGCTCTAGGGGATGGGCCGAAAGCTTCTTAGCCTTCCTGAAAATCATCGACGTTCCTTTCGCCAGGTTGGCTGACGTCGACGACAATGCAGGAGGATGAGATATGCCTGGTTACCGGCTTCTGATCGACGGTCGATTGGTCGATGGCGCGGATAGGATGGAGGTCATCAACCCCGCGACCGAGGAGGTGCTGGCCTTATGCCCGCGCGCCTCGACAGGGCAGTTGGATGAAGCGGTCGGAGCGGCGAAGCGGGCCTTTCCGGCGTGGGCGAAGACTCCGATCTCGGAGCGACGTGCGCTGATCCTCGCTCTTGCCGATTGCATGGATGTTCACGCGGAGAGCCTTGCGCGTCTGCTGACCCAGGAACAGGGCAAGCCATTGAGCGAAGCGACGGCCGAGATCGCCTATAGCATCGCCTTCATCCGCCAGCTCGCTACCCATGACCTGCCGGTCGGGGTGCTGGAGGACAATGACAGCCGCCGGGTCGAACGGCATCGTCGCCCGCTGGGGGTGGTCGGCGCGATCATTCCCTGGAACTTCCCGGTGCTGATCGTCGCCTTCAAGCTGCCATTGGCGCTGCTGGCGGGCAATACGCTGGTCATCAAACCGGCACCGACCACGCCCTTGTCGACGCTGCGCCTGGGCGAGATGATGGCCGGGATCTTCCCGCCGGGCGTGGTCAACGTCATCACCGACCAGAATGATCTGGGCACTCGTCTGACGACGCATCCCGATATCGCGAAGATCAGCTTCACCGGATCGACCGCCACCGGTCGCAAGGTGATGGAGAGCGCGGCCGCCTCGATCAAGCGCCTGACGCTGGAACTCGGCGGCAACGATGCGGCGATCGTCCTGCCCGATGCCGACCCGGTGAAGGCGGCGACGGGCATCTTCGGCGGCGCGTTCCTGAACGCCGGACAGGTCTGCATCGCGATCAAGCGCGTCTATGCCCATGCCGACATTTATGATGCGCTGTGCGCCGAACTGGCCAGACTCGCGGAAGAAGCCGTTGTCGATGACGGGCTGAAGCAGGGCGCACAGATCGGGCCGCTCCAGAACCGCGCGCAATATGATAAGGTGAAGGCGATCATCGAAGCGGCGCGATCGGACGGCACGATCATCGCCGGAGGCGAAGTGCTGGACCGGCCCGGCTATTTCATCCGGCCGACCATCGTGCGCGACATCAACGACGGAGCGCGGCTGGTGGACGAGGAACAGTTCGGCCCTGTGCTTCCCGTCATTCGCTATGACGATCCCGAAGAGGCGCTGGCACGCGCCAACGCGTCCGAGATGGGGCTGGGCGGCTCGATCTGGTCGTCGAACCGCGATGCGGCACATGACCTCGCCATGCGCATGGAGGCGGGCACGGTCTGGATCAACAAACATCTCGATTTCGGCCCGACCATTCCGTTCGGCGGCGCGAAACAATCGGGTCTAGGCGTCGAATTCGCGGAAGAGGGATTCCACGAGTTCACCCAGGTCCATGTCATCAACGAAGCGAAGGCCTGATTGGCACCAAAGCCGACGTCCGAACGAAACATGTCGTAAGCCAGAATGTGGGACCGGTCGCGAACAGGGTCGCGGCCGGCAGCCGCAACCATAATCCCGACAAGCGGACGTCTTCCGAATGGGACGATCCGCATTCGGCAAGCAGGTGAGGGGGGAGGTCGCGGTCTTCCGTACAGGAGAGCACGACGGACTGCCTCTGAAAGGGTGGGGCAGGAGCACCCTGTCCGGCAACGATATGCGCTGGAAGACAGAGCCGCAGCCGAACGCTATGAGCGCAGCATGGCTCGGCTGCTCCTGTTCAACAAACCCTTCGGGGTCTTATCGCAATTCACGGACCGGGGATCGCCGACGGTTCGGTCGACATTGTCCGACTTCATTACGGTAAAGGGCGTCTATCCCGCCGGAAGGCTAGACCGCGATAGCGAGGGCCTGCTGCTATTATGCGATGACGGGCGGCTGCAGGCGTGCATCGCCGATCCCCGCTTCAAGATGCCCAAGACCTATCTCGTACAGGTCGAAGGCGATCCACAGGAGCAGGAACTGGACCGCTTGCGGCGGGGGGTCTTGCTCAAGGATGGCATGACCTTGCCGGCCGATGTCGCGCGTATCGACGCGCCCGACCTGTGGCTGCGCGATCCGCCGATACGCCAGCGCAGGTTCATTCCCGACAACTGGCTGAAAATCACCATATGCGAAGGCCGCAACCGGCAAGTGCGCCGCATGACGGCGGAGGTCGGCTTGCCCACGCTGAGGCTGGTCCGCTGGTCGATCGGCGACTGGTCCGTCGCCGGAATCGCGCCGGGCCAGTTCGAGGCCTCGCGTCCGGGCGAGCTTGCCAAAAGCAGGCAGAACCGATGACGCTGTTTGCCGGAGGAAAGGGAACCGGTTGCCGTCGACTGCGAAAGCTGATTTGAGGCTGTGCTCAGAGGAGCTTTGACGTCTCCCGCCCGGTTCATGCGCGCTTGCGATCAGTGGCGTCAGCCTCCTCGCGATCGGCTTGCTCGCCGGGTACTTCGTGTAAAGGCCAATCGGCAGGGTTTTGAATTTTAATGAATTATCGCCACTCCTTCCATGCCGGCAATAGTGCCGATGTCGTCAAGCACAGCCTGTTGATCGCGCTTGTCCGGGCCTTGCAGCAGAAACAGGGGGCGTTGACCCTGATCGACACCCATGCCGGCTGCGGACTCTACGACCTTGGCGGCGAGCAGGCGCAACGCACCGGCGAGGCCGCACAGGGGGTTTTGCGGGCCTTTGCCGACCCGAACCCCTTGCTGGACGACTATCGTGCCGCCGTACGAGCGGTGAATGTCGGGGCGGAGCCGCACCTCTACCCCGGCTCGCCGCGCTTCCTGACGCAGCTCTTGCGTCCGCAGGACGTGCTGATCCTCAATGAAAAACACCCCGAGGACGCGCAAGTCTTGCGTGGTGCCATGCGCGGTACGCCTGCTGCGGTGCATGAGCGCGACGCCTATGAGCTTTGGTTGGCGATGCTTCCGACCCGAACCGGTCGCGGCGTGGTGGTCGTCGATCCACCCTATGAGCAGACGGACGAGCGCGCCCGCATCACAGCCACGCTCGCGGCCGCGCACCGCAAATGGGCGCATGGCGTGACGGTAATCTGGTATCCGCTGAAAGACCGCACGACGCATCAGCAATGGAAGGGCAAGTTACGCCAGCTCGGCATCCCGAAATTCCTGTCGGTCGAGCATTGGTTGTACGATGCCGATCAGCCGGGCATCTATAACGGCGCGGGCCTTTTCATCGTCAATCCACCCTATGCCTTTACGCAGGCGCTACCGCCTCTTCTGGAGGCCCTCCGTGCCGCACTGGCGCCGGAAGGGCATCGGGGTGAAATCACAGTGGATTGGGTGAACGTTTGAGGATCGGCCTGGTCCGGGATCTCGTCAACGAAGCCCATCGGTAACGTCGCTCTGCTTCCCGGCGATCGTCGGGACGGCGGCGATGTCAACGACGGTACGAGAAAGGCCGCAGCCGATGACGGCCTGCGGCATGGTAGGGCTACTGTCCATGCCGTGCAGGCTCCGCAGTCCCAAGCAACTGTTCAAGGGCAGAAGGGCCCCTTGCTCCCTATCCGGCTCCAGCCCCTGGCGAGGATGGTTGATCGTCTCAACAGGCACGACGCATTTTTTTGAGGCGTTGTGAATAAGATAGCGTGTCGGACGAGCAACCGGGGCGGGGGGAAGCCGTTGTTTCGGGATGATCGAAACCGCTCGCCAACCCGTCATCGATGATCGCCGTGACTCGTTGGCCTGGCCGGAGCGGCTATGGATCGTGCGTCACGGCGAGAGTGCGGGCAATGTCGCGCGGGCGCGGGCGCTGTCGGCGGGGGCCGGGCGGATCATCGTGGATGGCCGCGACATGGACGTTCCCCTGTCGCCGCTGGGTATCGAGCAGGCCCGCGCGCTGGGACACTGGTTCGCTCGGTCCGGCATGGCCCTTCCACAGACCATACTAGCCTCGCCCTATGCACGGGCCCGCGAAACGGCGACGCTGTTTCGCGAGGCATCGGGATGCGGCCGCGACCTGCCCATCTGTTTCGATGAGCGGCTGCGTGAAAAGGAGTTTGGCATTCTCGACGGGCTGACCGCCGCCGGGATCGCTGAGGAGGAGCCGCAACAGGCGCGTCTGCGCGAAGAACTCGGCAAATTCTATCATCGCCCGCCGGGCGGTGAGAGCTGGTGCGATGTGATCCTGCGGCTGCGTTCGCTGATGGACACGGTGGCGCTCCATCATGGCGGTCGCCGGGTGATGATCGTCGCGCATCAGGTCGTCGTGCTGTGCCTGCGCTATATTCTGGAAGGTCTGAACGAGGAGGAGATCCTCGCCATCGATCGCGAGGCTCCGATCGTCAATTGCGGTGTGACGGAATATGCGTTCGACCCCGGTGCCGGACCCGGCGGTGGCCTGCGCCTGTCGTCTTTCAACGCCACGGCTCCGCTGATCGAGGAGCGTGCCGCCGTCACTGCCGAACCGCGTTCTCTGGTGGCAAATCCATGATTGAGATCGACGCGCGCTGGCGGACCGAACACCCGCTGCCCCTGCCGGAAGGAGAGGTCGACAAGAAAAGCCGTGGTCGGGTGCTCGTGATCGGCGGCTCCGCTCGTGCACCGGGCGTCGTGCGGCTGACGGCGGAGGCCGCGATGCGCGCGGGGGCTGGCCGGGTACGCGTCGCCACGCGAGCGCGCGCGGCGATGCAGGTCGCCATGCTGATGCCCGAACTGGGCGTGGTCGAGATGCCCGAGGCCGATGGCGAGATCGCCGTCACGGACCAAGCGGCGCTGGCAGAGCAAGCGGCCATGCACGAGGCGGTGGTGATAGGGCCGGGAATGGCCGCCGAGCAGCCGGCCGCGAAGGTGGTGGCGGCCCTCGACCCCAGCGGGTCGCCCGAAACCGCCCTGGTCCTCGACGCCGCTGCCGTGACCTGTCTGCGCCATGACCCGGATCAGGTGCACTCGTGGCGAGGCAGGCTGATCCTGACGCCACATCATGGCGAGATGGCCAAGCTGCTCGATCGAAGCGCCGATGCGGTGCGCGACGATCAGCCGGGAGCGGCGCGCGAGGCGGCGCGGCGCACGCAATCGGTGGTCGTCCTCAAGGGCGCGCAGACCTTCATCGCCCAGCCATCGGGGACGCTGCTACACTATCCCGGCGGCGGCTCCGGGCTGGCGACCGGCGGGTCGGGCGATGTGCTGTCGGGCGTGATCGCCGGGCTGCTTTCGCGCGGGGTGGCCCCCGTAGAGGCGGCGGCTTGGGGCGTATGGCTGCACGGGGAAGCCGGACGGCGGCTGGCGGTTTCGACCGGGCCGATCGGTTTTCTGGCGGGAGAGTTGTTGGCGGTCCTGCCGGGCTTGCTGCCCCGCTAACCGAGGCTAGGTCGGCTATGTCGGCCCCGTCCACGCATTCACGGCATCGTGGCTGAGGAACAACGTTAGACCCCCGCGACCGAAGGATTACGCAGCGAGCGATCCCCGAACGGGAATAGTCACGAACAATGTCGGGATGTCCCGGTCGAAACGGGGATAGATCGCCGTTCAGGACGCCTCGGGTATCGGACAAAGCGGTGCGATCGGCGGATGACGGCACCGGGTGATGATGCCACCCCGGTCTGAAGATCGTCGCGGCCGTCTTCAGCCCGGCGGATCGATCATCACAAAGGCGGCACCCGCTATGTCGAGTGTGGCAGGACCGGGCAGGGGCACGCCGTCATCGCCGAGATCGAAGATGCTGACGCCGCCACCTTCCTCATGCGCGACCACCAGCCTTTTTTCCAGCGGAAGTAGAAAGCGCGGCGAGCGTCCACCGCTCGCGATATGACCCAAAAGCCGCAACTCACCTCTATCATTCAGCGCGAAGGTGGCGATGCTGTCATGCCCGCGATTGGTGACATATAGTCGGTCGCCGGCAAGGGCGATGGCGCCGCCCAGATTGTCCGCGTCGGCATCGGGCGGGGCGGTCGGCAGGATCGCGGCCGCAGCTAGGCCCGCTCTCTCTGGTCGAAGCACCGTCAACGTCGCGGCGAGTTCGCTGACGAGATAGCCGATCTGTAATTGCGGGTGGAAAACAAGATGGCGCGGCCCCGACCCCGCCGGTGCCGCGTATAGCGTCTGGGGATCATCCCGGTGGGCGACGTTGCGGATGAGAATGCGATCGGCCCCCAGGTCGACACACAGAAGCGCGCCGGACTCCGTGAACCCGACCCAGTGCGCGTGCGGCCCCTGCTGCCGCTCGGGATCGGGGCCTTTGCCTTGATTGGCGAGAATGGTGCGCTCAGCAGGAAGGCCATCGCCGTCGAGATCGAACAGGGCGATCGTACCGCTTTTATAATGGGCGACCGCCAGCCGCGTCTCGTCGGGCGACAGCGCCAGGTGACAGGGCGCGTCGCCGCCGGTTGCCACTTCGCAGATTCGCGCCCAGCCGCCTGCAACGCTGTAGACGCCCAACGTCCCGGCCTGCTCGTCGACGAGGTAGCGATGCCCCCATCGTGGAGAGGCAATTCCGAACGAGGCATTACGGATCGCCTGATGAGGTTCACCGACCGTCCAGCGTCCCGCGTCCTCCATGACGGTCGCCAATCCGTCACCGCCCTTGGCGGCATAGGTTCCGACGACGAGGCGGGTCATCGCCATGGCATCCGTAGAATATGCTGGTCATCCTGGGCGCATGGTTCCGATACGCGCGGCATGCCGATCATGGCCGCCGCATGGCCTCGTGCGCTGAACATGAGCCGATCCACGAAAACCTCCACATTGTGATGTAAGCGGCAATGCCAGACCCGAAGGTCAGTGCAGGATATGTTCGAGCGAATGCAGAAGTTGTCGTGAGACGAACGGCTTGGCGCAGTTGACGACGTTCGGGTAACGGCTCTTGACCACGTCATCTTCATATCCGCTGGCGAAGATGAACGGGATATGCTGCGCGCTCAGCGCGTCGGCCACGGGAAAGGCCAATTGTCCACCGAGATTGACGTCCAGCACTACGGCGTCGATCCGGTCCTCTTGTTCGATGCGGGCCAAGGCGCATGCGACCGAGGCTTCGGGGCCTATGACGATGGCGCCGGCGTCCTCCAGTTCCAACTGAAGGTCGTGGGCGAGCATATATTCGTCCTCAACGATCAGAATCCGGCGATTGGTGAGGGGCATCACGCGACTCCGCTTGGCTCCGGTTCGATACCGGAAGGGCAATAGAGCAGTGAATCCCATCTGCTGCCATAACGTAGGTCGCCTTCGCTTGTAATTGATAAGGCAAGGCTTTTTCGATCAGCATCCGGCCCTGGCCGGTCCCGGTCGGCGCCTGGCCATCGGGTGGCATCGTCACGCCGCTTTCTCGCCAGTCGACGTGCAGCCAGGGTTGCCCACCCGAGCTTTCCTCCACCCACCATCGCACATGGAGCCGTGCGTCCGGCTGGCCGAGCGCGCCATATTTGACCGCGTTCGTGGTCAATTCGTGCAAGGCCATCGCGAAGGTCTGCACCGTGCTGGACCGCAAGGGTACGTCGTGCGGACCTTGCAGCGTGACCTGTCGAGGCGCGGCGTCGAGCGCGCCTATCGCATCGAACTCCGCCTGGATCAGGTCGCCGAAGGTCACCCGTTCGTCGTCCCGCAATTGGGACAACAGGCGTTGCACTCTGGCCAGTGCGTCGATCCGGTTGCGAAACTTGATACGGAAATCCTCCAGATCGACGCTGGATCGGATCGTCGCATCGGCCGTCGAGCGCACCATGCCCATCAGATTGAAGGTGCGATGCTGCAACTCCTTGACCAGGATCTGCTGGCGCTCTTCCCATTCGCGACGGCCGGTGGTCTCCACGATCGCACCGACCATGCGAACGGGGCGGCCGGCGTCGTCGTAATAGAATCTGCCCCGGCCGGACAGCCAATGGATCGAGCGATCCGGGTGGACCACGCGGAACTCGTGCGCGAACTCCTCATGCCGTTCCATCGCTTGGTGAAGCACCGCCTCGGTTCGCGACCGATCGTCAGGATGGATGCGGGACGCCCAGGTCTCATAGCTGGGCGTCACCTCTCCGACATCATATCCCTCCATGCGGAAATGCTCGTCCGACCAATGGATTTCGCCGGTGACGACGTTCCAGTCCCATAGTCCCAGCTGCCCGACTTCGACCGCGCTGCGCAGTCGTTCCTCGCTTTCGCGCAAGGCCGTCTCGGCACGCTGGCGCTGCGTCACGTCCTGCCCGACCTTGACGAAACCCCGTGCCGTACCGCTCTCGTCGAGCAGCGCCCATACCGCCCCTTCGATGAAGATCCGCCGTCCATCCTTGCGCAGATGCCAGCGTATGTTGGCGGCATAGCCGTCGCGCCGTGCCGTTTCGATCTCCTGCCTGTCCTGACCCGCTGCGCGATCCTCAGGCGTGAAGGTGATGCTCGCACGCTGCCCGATCGCTTCATCCGCGGTCCAGCCGAATACGGCTTGCGCGCCGGGAAACCAGTTGTCGATGCGATCTTCGGCATCCGTCGTGAAGATGGCATAGTCCCGTACGGTTTCGACGATACGGCGAAAGCGTTCCTCACTGGCGCGCAATCGGTGCATCTTGCGAAGCCGGTCGATCACTGGTCCGAGAATCGACGCATAGGTTCGCAGGAATTGAATCTCGTCATCGCCGAATGTCCGCGGCCGGGACGCGTCGACTTGCAGGACGCCATAAGGGTGGCCGCCAGGAACCAGGATCGGGACATTGACCAGCGCGGTGACGCCTGCATCCTTCATGAACGCCGGAATATGGAACCTGTTTTCCTTGTTGATATCCTGCGAAACCACGGGTTCCCGGGCTTCGATCGAATAGGTTTCGGACGACGGCTCCTTCATCGACAGGCGCACGCGTCCGACGACATCGTCGGCCCAACCGACGCCGGCCCGAACGAGCAGTTCCTGCCGTTCATCCTGAATCTCGAGGACTTTCGCGCGATCCGTCCCCAGCGCCTTGGCGACCAGACGGCAGGCCTCGGTCAGCACCGCGTCGAGATGCTCCGAGCGGATGGCGAATTCGCCGAAATCCGCAAGTACCTGCTGTCTTTTCATCATCTCATTGATTTGAGGCATGAAAATCTCCGGCATATGGATCGCGGCTTCGGTTCTAGAAGAACCGGGAGGGGGCATCGTTCCATCCGGATGATCCGTGCCACGGCGTTGCCGCTGCGGCGGCCCTTTCCCCGCGCCGCCCACCGCCCGAACCCGCGCTTCGCTCGCCGCGACCACGAAGGGGCGGGCATTATCGTATGTCCCCTCAAAACCAGCCTGGCGTCGAAAGAGCTGTATCGAGCGGCGGTCTGGCGCCAGATCGTCGACGAAGGACGTATCGGTATTGAGGCGCATCAGGCTGCCATCGGGGTGCGTGACGCGCGGCGTTCGACTATGCCGGTCGTTTGGGGATCGTCCGCTTCACCAACCGCCAGGCGACAAGTCCAATCAACCCGGCCGCAAGTCCGATCAATGCCAGGGAGGGAGGGGCGACCGTCCCGGCATCTCGCCGCACAGCGATCAAGGATAACGGGACGACCCCCTTCTGCTCCAGCCGTTCGGGAGCGACATCACCCAGCAGGGCGGCAAGCTCCCAGCCCGCCTCGACCTTGGCAAAGGCGCAACCATGCGCGGGGTCCTGTTCGATCCAGCGATAGGCGGCGTCCCAGTCGGCCTCAGCGTCGCTGGCGCGCGCCGCCAGAAACAGCCGCGTGGCCTCCGCCTCGATCGCCTGTCGTCTGGCTGCGTTTGTGCAGGGACCATCCAAAGCCAGAACCCTCGTACTCGCCGATCGCTTGCATGATCTTCAGCGCGGCACGTGCAAGATGCTTGTCCACCGTGAAAACGGACAGGCCCATCTCCTCTGCTATCGCACGTGTCGACCAATCGTGCACCCGACGCAGCACGAACGCGCGTCGGCATTGCGGGGGCAGCGTATCAAGGATCGCCTGGAGGTGGCGCAATTCGTCTCGCGCCTCCAACCGGGCCAGTGCGCTGTCGTCGACGCCGATCAGGTTCAGATCGGTGATCACCTCGAACGACACGATCTTGCTGCGCCGCGCGGCATCGATCATCAGGTTGCGGGCGATCTGGAATAGATAGGCGCGGCCGGATTGCACACGCTCCGTATCCCCGGTCGCATAGGCCCGGGCCATCGCCTCCGCCACGACGTCGTCGATATCAGCGCCATCGGGCAGCACCCGCCGCAGCCGCGCCCGCAGAGCCCCCTCATGCGGCAAGATGGCAATCTTGTACCATTCCAGCCTGGCCCTGACCGATATGGTGTCCTTGACTGAATTCACCGGAACCCCCCCGAGCGTAACGAAGGCGATCCTCTCCTACAGACTGATGCTTGGCCCGATACGAACAGCCTTTGTTCCGGCTGTCCAGCCATGATGAAATAAAAATGACGGAGGCGTTAGCAGATTATGTCTCGCTGACCGTCTTGCTTCATCAGAAAGGACCATCGGCGGGGCGGACGATGACGGCATCCAGATTGCTATTGGCGCTGCTCGCCGGGACCGCGGCGATGATCGCGGCGCCCGGCGTCGCGGCTGGCGGCACATCGACCGTCATCGCGACGTCGAAGACGCCTCGCACGCTCTGGATCGAACGCGCCGGGGTGGAGCGTCACATCGAAGAAAGGACGAATTTTTGATACGCAGGACCAAGCTTGCCCCGCTGGTGGCGTTTGCCGTTGCCATGCCCGCAACCCCGGCACCCGCCCAGACCGCGCGGCAGGTGCATGAAGCGGCGATCGTCCTCGACACCCATTTCGACACGCCCTCCAATCTCGGCCGCCCCGGCTGGAGCATCATGGACCGCCATAGCCGTGCGGACAGCGGCGATCAGGTCGACTATCCGCGTATGGTCGAAGGCGGCATCGACGGCGGCTTCTTCGCCATCTTCACCGCTCAGGGGCCGCGAACGCCGCAGGCCGATCAGGATGCGCGCGACGCCGCATTGATCCGCGCGGTGCAGATCCGCGAGATGGTGGCGCGCCACCCCGATGTCTTCGCCTTCGTGACCACCTCTGCCGAGGCCCGTGCCGCAGTCGCCGCGAAGAAGCGGTTCGTGTTCATGAGTATGGAGAATGGCTATCCGTTCGAGGGCGATCTGTCGCTGATCCGCACGTTCCAGCGACTGGGCGTGACGATGATGAGCCCGGTCCATTTCAAGGACAATGACCTGGCCGACAGCGCCACCGACAAACCCGAATGGAATGGCCTCAGCCCCAAGGGCAAGGCATTCGTGGCGGAGGCCAACCGCCTGGGCATCCTGATCGATTGCAGCCACGCCTCCGACGATGTTTTGCGCCAGACGATCGCACTGTCGAAAGCGCCGATCATCCTGTCCCATTCGGGTGCGCGCGCGATCTTCGACCATCCCCGCAACGTCACCGACGCCGATCTTCGCGCGCTCGCGGCGAAGGGCGGCGTGGTGCAGATCAATGCCTTTGACGGCTATATGATCGCACAGCCGAAAATCCCCGAGCGCGAGGCGGCGATCGCGGCGCTGATGGCGAAGCTTCCACCGCGCGGGGCGATGACCGAAGCCGACCGCAAGGCGTTCCTGGCGCAGCGCAAGGCGATCGATGCACGCTGGCCGGTGCCGCGTGCAACCTTCGACGATGTGATGAAGCATCTGCTGCACGCGATTTCGGTCGCGGGCATCGACCATGTCGGGATCAGTGGCGACTTCGACGGCGGCGGCGGGGTGGAGGGGTTCGACGACATCACCGCCTTCCCCAAGATCAGCGCGGCGCTGCTCACTCGCGGGTTCAGCGCGGCAGATGTCGCGAAGGTGTGGGGCGGCAACGCGTTGCGCGTGCTCGACGCGGCGCAGGCTGCCGCCGAGCCGGGGGTGCGCCCGGCCATTCCCGTCACATCATGATAGCGATGCGGATCGGGCCGTTGCGGGGAGGGCGTTCCGCCTGGCCATGAGCCTGATCACCATGTCGCATCGTCAGTTACCGGCGGACCGGGAAGAGCCGGCCGCCGCATCGTCTCAGGGGGGGATGATCTGGAAGCCCAAGACCGTCGGTACGCCGACCAGATCAGGAGATTGCGCGTGTTTCGTTTCCATGCCCAGCCCCCCGCCGCTACTGCGCTGGGCCTCGTCCTCGCCACTGCCTTTCTGCTGACCGGCCAGGCCGCCGCCGCGCAGGCGACATCCGCCGAAAACGCCGACACCGGAACACAGGCGAGCGAGGCGCGCGCCACCGACGGCCAGGATATCGTCGTCAGCGGCCGCCGCATCAGCCAAGCGAGCGAGGCGGTGGGCGAGGACCGGATCACCAGTACGGTTGCGGTGACTCGTGACGCGCTGCTGTCCGCACCATCGGGCATTTCCGGCCTCAAGATGCTGGAGTCCCTGCCGGGGTTCAACGTCCAGACCGACGGTGCGCTGGGCCTGTACGAATTCGGCAACAGCGTACAGGCGCGCGCCTTCAACCTCGACCAGATCGGCTTTGTCGTAGACGGCGTGCCGATGGGGCGCAGCGATGCCTTTGGCGGCAGCCCGGTCTTCCGCTACGTCGACAATGAAAATCTTGGCGTCGTCGAGGCGTCTCCCGGTGCGGGTGGCGTGACAATGCCGACCTATTCGTCGCTCGGCCCGGTGGTGTCCTATCGCTCAATCGAGCCGCAGGACCAGCTCGGGACCTTCGTTTCGCAAAGCTTTGGCGACTTCAACATGAAGCGTACCTTCGTCCGGGTCAGCACCGGCAAGATCGGACCGCTCAAGGCCTTTGTCAGTCGCACCAAGCTCAACACCGATCTGTGGCGCGGCGCGGGGTCGGTCGATCGCGAACATTGGGAGGCGATGGCGCATATCGACATCAGCGACAGCAGCTGGGCGCGGTTCAAGTTCGTGTCGAACGACTTTTTCGATTATGACTCGCCGACGCTGACCCGGGCGCAATATCAGAGCAGCGAACCCGATCTCGCCGGTCATGTCGGTCGCTATCGCGGCTATTACGGCGATCCGCTGCCCACCTATGCGCCCACGGTGGCAGGGGTGCCCTATTCCAATTCGAACTACACTTATTATTACGGACAGGCGATCAACGTCCGAAAGGACAAGCTCTATGCCGGCACCGTCCATGTCGGGATCGCCGATGGCGTCCATGCCGAAACCACCATCTATTACGAGGACAAGGATGGCTGGGGCAGCTCGCCGGACAGCTATGCCAACACGCTGACCTACTATAATCGCCAGCGTCTGGTATCCGGGCTGACCCTGACCGCGCCGCGCGGCACGCAGTTCGGCGTATCGAGCCTGGGCGGTTATCGCCAGGGCATTCTGCAAAGCCTGCATGCCCAGCTCGGCATCCACGCGATCGATATCGGCATCTGGGCGGAGGACGATCGCTATCGCCGCTACCAGCGTCGCCAGAACACCGTCGATGGCTCGCCCGCCAGCGCGCCCAATTATGGCGAACTCGTCTATGGCCGCCGCGATTACCGCTCGAAGCGCGCGACGGTGCAGCTGTTCGCGCGCGATCGCATCGACCTGACACCGGCGTTCAGCGTCGATCTGGGCGTCAAGGCCCTCGACCTGGATTATCAGCAGCGCGGCTATCGCGACTATGCCGATTATGCGCGCACGGTGAACGGCGTGAACGTCGCAGGCTGGGGCCCGCAATATAATCGCGCGCATTACCGCGACTATTTCCTGCCGACCGTGGGTGTCCTCTATCGCTTCGCCGATCCCCGGACGCAGTTCTTCGCCTCCTATGCGGAGAATATGGCGCTGCCCAAGGGGATGGATGACATTTACTCGGTGGCCTATAACAGCTCGCCCGCCGTCGTGGCCGCGCCGGCACCCGAGCGCTCGCAGAATTTCGAGGTGGGTCTGCGCACCACCCGGCCAGAGTTCTTCGCGTCGCTGACCGGCTATTACACGAAGTTCGACAATCGCATCCAGTCGATCGCCTCGATCCTGCCCGGGACCACCAACGTCACCGAAACCTTCTACCAGAATGTCGGCGGGGTGAAGGCTTATGGCGCGGAGTTGCTTGCCAATTACAAGCCCGCATTCCTGCAGGGGGCGGCCTATTTCAACGCCAACGTCACCTATAACCACGCACAGTTCCAGGATGATATCGTCGCGGCGGCACGGACCTATCTGATCGCGGGCAAATATCTGCCCGACAGTGCGAAATGGATCGTGTCGGGGGGCGTCACGGTCGAGCCGGCGCCATGGCTCGTCGCCAACATCACCGGCAAATATACCAGCCGCCGGCAGTCGACGTTCGAAAACACGCCGGGGTCGTCGCTGCCCGGCTTCACCGTGTTCTCCGCCTATGCGGATATCGGAGACGGCTTCTCGATCGGGCCGGTGCGTAACGCGCGTATCCGCGTCAATGTCGACAATCTGTTCGACAAGGACGTGCTGTCGTACATCTCGTCGGCGCTAACCGGTGACGGACTGTTCCGTCCGCTGAGCCCGCGCACGGTGCAGTTGACGCTCTCCGTCGATATCTAAGCGGACGGTTCCCGTCTGACGGGCGGCCCCTCCTTTGCCGGGAGGGGCCGCCATCCATGCCATTACGCCAGAAGGATTTTGTCGAGCGCCAGGCAGAAGTTGCGCATGTCGGTCATCGAGCCGACCGTGATGCGGCTGACCGTAGGCCAGATCGGCCAGGACCGTCCGATCTCGACCGACTGCGCGCGAAAGGCGGTCTGCATGTCCTTGGCGGGCTTCGTCTTCCAGTCGATCATGAACATGTTGCTGTCGGTGCGCTTGAACGTCACGCCGCGCTTGGTGAGATGGGCGAGCGTCATCGCGCGAGCCTCTTCCATCGTCTTGCGACGCGCGACGATCAGATCGGTCGCCTTCAGGCTGGCCGTTCCGCAGGCGACGGTGCTGACGGTGATCGCACCCGACTGCATGCCGCCGTCATAGCGCATCATCTTGGCGATGTTGGCCGGGCTGGTCATGATGAAGCCCAGCCGCAGCCCGGCCATCCCAAACAGCTTCGAAAAGGTCCGCAGGACGATCACGTCGGGATATTTCGTCGCCATGTACGACGCGACCGGCACACCCGCAAAATGAATATAGGCCTCGTCGACCAGCACCATCGTGTCGGCGGGCTTGTTGGCGATCAGCCATTCAATGTCCGCCAGCGGCGTCACGGTGCCGGTGGGATTGTTGGGCGAGCAGATATAGATCAGGCCGGGATTGGGATCGGCGGCCAGCATCGCCTTCACGTCATGCGTCAGATCGGGCTTGAGAGGCACTGCCTTGACCGGCGCGCCCAGCCAGGCGGCGGTGCGCCCCGCCAGCTCGAAGGTGGGATCGGCCGTCACCAGCGCGCGCGTCGGGGAGCAGAAGGTGACGACGGCGCGCGACAAGGGGTCGCTGGACCCGGGCCAGGGTGCGACATGATCCTCCGGCACATTTTCGACCGCCGCGATGGTGCGGACGAAGCTGGGGCGGATCACATTGGGTTCGTACCGATTGCCCAGCGCGATCGTGGCGGCGGCAGCCTTCTGGCCCGGCGGCAGAGGACCGGTCCAGCATTCGTTCGCGCCGATACGCGTCTTGGCGGTGGACGCGGGATCGGGCACCCCGCCCGAGGCCCAGGCCGGGCGCCCCAGCGTCGCCGACGCCATCGCTCCGACGCCGAATATCGTACCGATCCGCGCCAGATCGCGACGGCCATAGCCACGCGTCAGCAGATCGTCGCGCGCATCGTCATTCAACATAGCACGAACGGGGATTTCGGTCGAAAGGTCGGTCATGGCATTCTCCAGTCTGACAGGCGGTTCGGCGCGGCGAGGCACCCAGCCAGTTCAGGCCTATGGTCCGGCGATCGCTGGCTCTATTCAGCCCGGCGATCCTGACGGCCATTCACCCCCTCCCAAACCGTGGGTCGGCATCATCACCGGCATCCTGCCGGTCCGACGCGGATCCCGAAAATGTCGGCGATCAGCTGGGGCAGGGGCCCTCATTCGGAGCGACGCGCCGGGATGGGACCATCGGGGATGCAGCCATAGGGTCGCGCGCGTCCTTTCGTTCGTACATGCGGCCATTTGCCCATGCAGCCGAGATACGGCCAAGGCCGTTTATCCCTTATACGAAGCGCGACAGGAAATCCGCCATGGGGAAGGCGGCAATATTCGGTGTTCGAGGACATGCCTCGCATCGGCCCGGCCGGATCGGTATTCGAGTTGTCCAACTGGGTCGATTGCCGATCGGCAATATGCGGTATCGTAGGGCGGAGTGGGGCGGCAGGCGAGCCGCCGCCCCGACATTGCTTATTTCTTGCTGCGCGCGCGCTTGGGGGCGGCGGCGGCTTCGACGTCTTCCTCTTCGTCCGCCTGTTCCTCGCCCGCTTCGGTCAGCGCCTGACCCAAGGCCCTGAGCTTGTCCTGCGACTTGTCCGCCTTATCGGCGATCCTGGTCGTGGCAGCGCCGAGGCGGTGCAGCAGGTCGTGGATGCGGTCGGCGTCCGGCTCGTCCTTTTCGAGCTGCTTGCGAAGGGAGGCGAGGTCGCGGAGAATGCCTTTGGCGCCCGGCGTATCGACTTCGGCCAGGGCGGCCTCCCAATCTTCCACCATGGTCGCGCCCTTGCTGCCCTTGGTGTTTTCGAGGCCACGGTTGATCGCGTTCATCGTTCCGGCGAATTTCACAGCCATCACAGGATCCTTTCCAACCGGCCTATCCCGGCGCTCGTCAACGACGCATTCCGGAAAAAGACCCCGCCGGGTTCGCCGATATTTGGCTATTTCGCCCCTTCGATCAGACAGTTGATCAGCATATCGCTGGCCGGTTTCACCGTTTCCTGGTGGAGCGTTCTGGCGCAGACCGAGCCCAGCGAGATGACCATGAAGGCCTGAGCCAGGGTGCGATGCTTGTCTTCCACCGATTCGCTGCCCATCAGGCCCGCAAAGGCACGGCTGATATTCTCGACCGCCTGGTGACGAACGTCCAAGAAGATGGCCCTGATCCGGTCGTTGCGAGCCGCTTCCGCCGCAATTTCCAGGAACAGCCGGTCTCCGGATTCATCCTTGCGGGCCGGCGTTCCGGCCAGCCAGGCGATGATCCCGGCACGATCCTTGTGGGCCAATGCTGTATTGAGGGTATTCTGGTCCGCGATACGTTCGCAGTCTGCGGCCACGATTGCGGCGATGATGTCCTCTTTCGAGGGGAAGTCGCGATAGAGCTGCTGAACGGCGACGCCGGATTCCTTGGCAATCGCCGCGATTCCCGTGGCGTGAAAGCCATTCTCCACGAACAGGCGCCGAGCCACCTCCTTGATATTGTGTCGGCGCATCTCCGCGCGCGTGGGGGGCGGGCACTTGATATTCAACAAGTTCGGACCTCTCTTAAGGATGTTGACGCACTCGAAAGGCGGGTCTAACGACGTCGTTTGTGAGTGATCGCTCTCATACAATTTTTCAAGCGGGAAATGATATGTCCTCCAATCGGCTGATGGGTCGTGTGTTGGCATCTGGCGCCTTGCTCGCACTGGCCGCTTGCGGTGCCGGTGGCAAGCAGGAGCAGCAGCAGGCGGCGCAGGGGCCGGCGCCGGTGGGTTATGTGGTAGCAAGCGAGCAGCCTGTCACCCTCACCACCGAATTGCCCGGCAGAACGACCGCGTTCGAAACCTCCGACGTCCGCCCGCAGGTCAATGGCCTGATCACCCAGAGGCTGTTCGTCGAGGGTGACATGGTCCGTCAGGGGCAGCCGCTATACCGTATCGACCCGGCTCCCTATCAGGCCCAGGCGGCCAGCGCCCGTGCGGCCCTGACCCGTGCGCGGGCGAGCATCGCGTCGAGCGCCGCTCTGGCGCGCCGCTATGGCGAACTGGTCAAGATCAACGCGATCGCCCGGCAGGAGTTCGAGAATGCGCAGACCAGCGCGGCCCAGGCCCGTGCCGATGTCGCCGCGCAGCAGGCCGCGCTGCGCACGGCGGAGATCGATCTGGCACGCACCACGATCCGGGCGCCGATCACTGGGCGGATCGGCCGGTCGGTGTTCACGACCGGCGCGCTGGTGTCCGCGTCGCAGACCGACGCGCTCGCCACCATCCAGCGACTCGACCCCATCTATGTCGACATTCAGGAGCCCAGTGCGGAACTGCTGAAGCTGCGGCGGCAGATTATGAGCGGCCAGTTGACGCGTGACGGCAATGCCCGCGTCAAGCTGACGCTGGAGGATGGCAGCGAATATGGCCCGCAGGGCACGTTGCGCTTCGCCGACGTCACCGTCGACCCGACGACCGGATCGCAGGTTATCCGCGCGCTGTTCCCCAACCCCAACGGCCTGTTGCTGCCCGGCATGTTCGTGCGCGCCTCGCTGGTCGAAGGCACGCAGTCCAAGGCCTTCCTGGTGCCGCAGCGCGCCGTCAGCCGCGACGAAAAGGGGCAGGCGACCGTGATGGTGATCGGCGCGGGCAACAAGGTCGAGGTGCGGACACTCCAGACCGGCCGTTCGATCGGCGACAACTGGCTGGTCAACAGCGGGCTGAAGGCCGGGGACAAGATCATCGTCGAAGGCGGCATGTTGCTGCGACCGGGCATGCCCGTCCAGGGCAAGCCATGGAACCCCAATGCCAAGCCCGCCGGCGCGCCGCCGCAAGCAGGCCAGGCACAGGAACAGGCGAAGTAAACGGCCATGGCACGCTATTTCATCGATCGCCCGATCTTCGCCTATGTGCTGGCGGTGATGGTCGTCATCGCCGGCCTGCTGTCGCTGCGCACGCTGCCCATCTCCCAGTTCCCGGCGATCGCGCCGCCTGCGGTGTCGATCACGGCCAATTATCCGGGTGCCGACGCCCAGACGCTGGAGAACACGACCACGCAGATCATCGAGCAGCAGATGAAGGGGATCGACCACCTTCGCTACTTCTCGTCCTCGTCGTCCTCGGCGGGCAGCGTAACGATCACGCTGACCTTCGAGCAGGGGACCGATCCTGACATCGCGCAGGTGCAAGTCCAGAACAAGCTGCAGGCCGCGACCCCGCTTCTGCCGCAAGAGGTCCAGCGGCAAGGCATCATCGTCGCCAAGGCGACGCAGAATTTCCTGCTGTTCGTCAGCCTCTATTCGGAAAACGGCAAGCATAGCGCGGACGACCTGTCCGATATCGTCGCCTCGCGGATCGCCGATCCGCTGTCGCGCGTCACGGGTGTCGGCGATACGCTGATCCTGGGATCGCAATATGCGATGCGCATCTGGGTCGATCCGATCAAGCTCAGCAATTATGCGCTGACCATGGCGGACGTGACCAACGCGGTCACGGCGCAGAACGCGCAGGTTTCGGCGGGCCAGATCGGCGCGCAGCCCGCGCCCAAGGAACAGATGCTCAACGCGACCGTGTCGGTCTCGTCGCGACTGACCACCCCTGAGCAGTTCGCGCAGATCCGCCTGAAGAGCAATACCGACGGTTCCATCGTCCGGCTGGGCGACGTCGCGCGTGTCGAGATCGGCGCGGAAAACTACGCCTTTTCGTCGCAGTGGAACGGCAAGCCCGCCTCCGGCATCGGCATCAAGTTGGCGCCTGGCGCCAATGCGCTCGACACCGTCGCCGCGGTCAAGACGCGGGTAAACGAACTGGCCAAGCAGTTCCCGCCGGACGTCAAGGTCATCTACCCCTATGACACGTCGCCCTTCGTGCGGCTGTCGATCGAGCAGGTGATCGAGACGCTGGTCGAGGCGGTCGTGCTCGTCTTCCTCGTGATGTTCCTCTTCCTTCAGAATTTCCGGGCGACGTTGATCCCGACGATCGCGGTGCCGGTGGTGCTGACGGGGACGTTCGCGGTGCTCGCGGCGTTCGGCTATTCGATCAACACGCTGACTTTGTTCGGTATGGTGCTGGCGATCGGCTTGCTGGTCGATGACGCGATCGTCGTCGTCGAGAATGTCGAGCGCCTGATCACCACCGAGCATCTGTCGCCCAAGGAGGCGGCGCGGAAGTCGATGGACGAGATCACCGGCGCGCTGATCGGCATTGCGGCGGTGTTGTCCGCCGTGTTCCTGCCGATGGCGTTCTTCGGCGGATCGACGGGCGTGATCTATCGCCAGTTCTCGATCACGATCGTGTCCGCGATGGTCCTGTCGGTCGCGGTCGCGCTGATCCTGACGCCAGCGCTCTGCGCCACCATCCTGAAGCCGCACGACCCCAATAAGGGCGAGGGCAACGGACCGCTTGCGCGTTTCTTCCGCTGGTTCAACGACCGGTTCGACCGTGGTCGCGACCGGTATGAAAAGGGTGCCCGCTCGACCGCGCGGCGCTGGGGGCGTTCGCTGATCGCCTATGCGCTGATCGTCGCGGGCATGGCTTTCCTGTTCATGCGGTTGCCGAGCGGCTTCCTTCCCGACGAGGACCAGGGCGTGATGATCGCGCTGGTCCAGGGACCTCCGGGGGCGACCAGTGCGCGGACTCAGAAGGGCCTCGACCTCGTTCGCGACCATTTTCTGAGCGATGCGGGCAGCGCCATTCGTGGCGTCTACACGATCAACGGGTTCAGCTTTGCCGGACAGGGCCAGAATAGCGGCATCGCCTTCATCCCGATGAAGGAATGGAAGGACCGCCCCGGCGCCGCGAACAAGGCGCAGGCCATCATCGGGCGTGCGATGGGGGCCTTCTCGCGCTATAGCGACGGCCTGATCTTCGCGGTCATCCCGCCCGCGGTCCAGGAACTGGGCAATGCCACCGGCTTCGACATGCAGTTGGTGGATGAAGGCGGCATCGGGCACGAAAGGCTGCTGGCGGCGCGCAACCAGTTGCTGGGCATGGCGTCGCAGAACAAGTCGCTGGTCGGCGTGCGGCCCAACGCGCTCGACGATGCGCCGCAGCTCAAGGTCAATGTCGACCAGGACAAGGCGCGGGCGCTGGGTCTCGACCTGTCGACCGTCAACAGCACGATCGCGACCGCTTGGGGTGGTTCCTATGTGAACGACTTCATCGATCGCGGCCGCGTCAAGCGCGTCTATATCCAGGCCGATGCCGCCTATCGCATGGCGCCCGAGGATATTGGCGACCTGTATGTGCGGGGTGCCACGGGCACGATGGCGCCGTTCACGGCCTTCTCCACCCTTGCGTGGCATCAGGGGCCGATGCAGCTCACCCGCTATAATGGTCAGCCCTCGATGGAAATCCTGGGCCAGGCCGCGCCGGGTGTGTCCTCGGGTGCCGCGATCAAGGCGATGGAGGAGATGCAGGCCAAGCTGCCGCCGGGCACCCGGCTCGACTGGACGGGCCTCAGCTATGAGGAACAGCTGTCCGGTGGTCAGGCCCCGGCGCTCTACGGACTGTCGCTGCTGATCGTCTTCCTGTGCCTTGCCGCCCTCTATGAAAGTTGGTCGGTGCCGATCTCGGTCATGCTGGTGGTGCCGCTCGGCGTGGTCGGTGCGCTGCTGGCCGCGATGCTCACCGGCCTGAACAACGACATCTATCTTCAGGTCGGCCTGATCACGACGATCGGCGTGTCGGCGAAGAACGCGATCCTGATCGTGGAGTTCGCCGAGGAGAAGATGCGGGAAGGGCTGAACGCGTTCGATGCGGCGATCGAAGCCGCCAAGCTGCGCCTGCGTCCGATCCTGATGACCAGCCTGGCCTTCGTCTTCGGCGTGTTCCCGCTGGCGATCGCCAATGGGGCGGGGGCGGGCGGTCAGAACGCCATCGGCCGCGCCGTGGTGGGCGGGATGCTGTCCGCGACGATCCTCGCCATCTTCTTCGTGCCGATGTTCTTCGTCGTCGTGATGCGGCTCTTCGATCGCAACAAGGGCGAAAAGCCGCAGGGTGACGCACGACACGACGACGCTGGCCAGCCCAATGATGGCGGGCAGGGTTCGCCCTCCGCGCCGCAGGGAGTTTGATCCATGATCCGTTCCAAGTTTGCGATCGTCCTGCTGGCGGCCTCGACGCTGGCCGGGTGCAATCTCGCCCCCAAATATGTCCGGCCCGTAGGGGCCGTCCCGGCCACACTGCCGCAGGACGGCATCTATCCGGCGGCGGCGTCCGACGCGCCCGATGTCACCAAGATCGGATGGCAGGAATTCTTCACCGACGATCGCCTGCGCCGCACCATCGCGCTGGGGCTGGAGAATAACCGTGACCTGCGGATCGCGGCGGCCAATGTGTTGCAGGCGAGGGCGCAGTATCGCATCCAGCGCGCCGATCTGGTTCCCTCCACGACCCTTTCGGGATCGGGCACCTATACCAACAACATCCAGGGTGCCACGGGTGCGCTTGGCGGGGCGGCCGGTGGTGGCGCCGGGACGGGCTCGGGAACCGGTGTGGGTGCCGGGGCGGGTGCCGGTGGCACCGGGCTCGGTGTCGGGGTGGGATCCTCTTCGAGCAATCTCGAATTCTACTCGGTCAATGCCGGTTTCTCGGCCTTTGAGCTCGATCTCTTCGGTCGGGTCCGCAATCTGAACCGAGCCGCGCTGGAGCAGTATTTCGCGACCGAGGAAGCCCAACGTTCGACGCGCATCAGCCTGATCGCCGAGATCGCGACGGCCTGGCTGACCTATGCGTCGGATCAGGACCAGTTGCGGATTTCGCAGGAGTCGCTGAAATCGTTCGAGCAGTCCCTGGAACTGACGCGCGCGCAATTCCGCATCGGCGTCGCCTCGGAACTTGAGGCGCGGCAGGCCGAGACGACCTATCAGGGCGCGCGCAACGACATCGCGGTGCTGAAGACACGGGTGGCGCAGGACAAGAACGCGCTCGACCTGCTGGTCGGCGCACCCGTGGTCAACGACTTGCTGCCGCAGGGGCTGGGCGATGCGAACGCGGCGTTGCAGGTGTTGCCCACCGGCCTGTCGTCCGACATATTGCTGCGTCGCCCCGACGTGTTGCAGGCCGAGCATCAGCTGATCGCGCAGAACGCCAATATCGGCGCGGCGCGGGCGGCGATGTTCCCGCGCATCTCGTTGACCGCGACGCTGGGGACGATCAGCACCGCGCTCAGCGGTCTCTTTGCGGGGGGCAGCTTCACCTATACCGGCGCGCCCTCGGTGTCGCTGCCGCTGTTCGATGGGGGGCGGCTTCGCGGCAATCTGGACGTCGCGCGGGCGCAGCAACAGGCCGCCGTCTCGACCTATGAGCGCACCGTTCAGACGGCGTTCCGCGAGGTGGCGGATGCCCTGGCGCAGCGTGGCACGATCGACGAGCAGATCGCCGCGCAGACCGCTCGCGTCGAGGCGGCCAACGTCGCGCTGAAAATCTCGGATGCGCGCTACAGGACGGGTGTCGAGTCCTTCCTGACGACGCTCGATTCCCAACGGACCGCCTATTCCGCGCAGCAGTTGCTGGTCACGACGCGCCTGAACCGCGCGAGCAACATGGTGGAGCTGTATCGTTCGCTGGGTGGTGGGCTGAACTGATCGCGTTGGGCATTGGACACGATCGCGGTCGTGTCCAATGCCCACTCGGCCCCGATCATCATCGCCGCTTCGCGACGAGCAATTCACAATCGGAACGTGACGATGACCCACTCGCGCGGTCGCCCCAGTCTTGAGCGTGCAGCGGAGATCGGCCATCTGGTCGTCGAAGCGGCGATATTGGCCTTTGTCGAACAAGGGCTGGATATTTCCATCGACCAGATCGCGCAGTCCGTCGGGGTGAGCAAGCAGGCGGTCTACCGGCGCTGGCCGAGCAAGATCGCTCTGCTGATGGACGTGATGGACCGGGTGATGGCGCAGGTCTATGCGAACCTCAGCGCCGATCTGCCCGAAGGCGCGCTGGCGGCGCTGAAGGAAGTCTCCTGGCGCATGTGCAGGCCCGATGGCGGCGTGCGCGAGCGGAGCATCATGATCCTGATGGCGGAGGCGTTGAACGACGCGCCGATGCACCAATGGCTGGGGACGTGGCGCCGGAAGAATTTCGACTTCCACCTGCGATATGTTTCCGCCGTCCGCAAAGCCGATCAAGACGAAAATAGGGTGAGGATCATCGCAAGGGTTATCCTCGACATGGTCGAGGGGGTGAGCAGGGAAACCTATTGGGATGGCCTGTCCGACGCCGAGTGCGCGTCGCTGTTCGACCGGAAATGGGATGAAGTGTCCAAACTGCTAGGGTGAGGGGCGAAGATCGAAATCCGCGGAGCGAAACCGGTCATCAGCGTGCAATGGACCGTCGCCGGTCCGCCGGTCGAGCTACCGCTCCCGTGCCGTTGCCAGTGCCCGGTGCCGCAGGATCGCGGCCTCGCCCGCAGTACGGCGCAGCGCGGCGATCGCCGCGCGATCCTGTGGCGAGGCGTGGCGACGATGGAAGACCGCCTTGGGATCATGCAGCGCGATCTCGGCGGCGACGCTGGCAAGGCCAGCGGACCGGCGCGCCTGCTCCACCTCCACGGGCGGGCGGTCGTCACGCACCGCCTGCGCATAGCGCTGGTTCGCCTCGATCCCCGCCCGGATCAATGCGCCCAGGCTCGGGCCACGTTCGGGCCATAGCCATAGCGCGGCGAGCAGTGCCGCGATGCTGCCGACCACATTGTCCAGCATCCGTGCGGAGGCGCTCCCCGCGCCGGGGTGCAGCGTGTCGGTGACGATCACGAACAACATGGTCAGGAAGACGACGAAGACCGTATAGTTGACTGCGCGCAGCGGAATGGCGACCGCCGCCAGCCCTATGGCGATCGCGATCAGCAGCGGCGGTGCGGCTACGAACTGGAGAAGCAGGACCGAAATCCCCCCGCCCAGCAGGCTGCCCACGATCCGCTCCACGGCGCGCGTCCATGTGATCCTCGCCTCGCCGCGCAACACCACGACGACGGCCATCGCCGCCCAATAGGGATAGCCGAGATGGAAGCTGATCGTCGCGCAATAGACCATGATCAGACCCACCGCCTGCCGCCCCGCCTGACGGATCACGCCCGCCCATTCCTGACGGGCCGGGGCAGGGGCGGGCGGCTCGGTCGGTTCGCTGGGGGGCGCCCCCGCCCGCAACATCGCGGTCAAGCATCCGATCGCGACGGGATCGCACAGCCGATCGCGGGCGCGTTCCAGCCGCGCTTCCAGCCTTTCGGATAAGGGCTCGCCGGTCCCGCCACGCAGGATGTCGGCCCGCCATGCCAGCAGGATCGCACGTGCGCCGCGCGCGACGATTGCCAACTCGTCCTTGGGTAACGTCCGGTCGATCGCCGCCTGGTCCAGCGCGATCAGCGCACCGAACATCGCCTCCGCCCGGTCGAGATCGCTCCGCCGCCTCGTGGTTCGCGACGATACCGGCTCAGCCGAATCCTCGGCATAGCGGGCCATCAGGCCGCGCAGTCTCTCGATGCCGATCCTCACCGACCGGCGATGCGCGCCATGCCGGCCCGGATCGCCGTCACCCAGCCCATCGATCATGTCGACCAGCCGGAGGATCACCGCGCCCGTCAAGCGCCGTACCGGGTGCGCCGGATCGAACCGCCAGACGAGATTGATAAGCAGATAGGTCCAGCCCGCCCCGGCAAGGAAGGCCGCCGCCTGAAGCATGGCGTGATCGATCGGCTTGGGATAGCCGACCGCGACCACCGCCACCACGGCGAGCAGCGTGCCGACCCCATCGCCCCAGGCGATCCGCGATCCGCCGAGCGTCGCCAGGAATACCATGGCGGGGCCGACCAGCATGGCTGCGCCCGGATTGGGGCCGAAATCGAGCATCGCATAAAGATGCGTGACCCATGACCCGGCCAGCGCCATCGCGCCGCCGCAGATCACGAACAGCCCCAACAGCCGCCGCCGAAGCCGGTCGGGGCCGGGTATGTCGCACAGGCAGGTCCAGAAGGCCGCGAATACCGCCCAGCCCCATTCGGGGCGACCGATCGCAACCGCCACCAACAAGGGCAGGCCGACCGCCAGCGCGGCACGCAGCCCTTCGGACAGGTCGTAATATTCCGGCGCGAGGTCGATCGACCGTAGCTCCAGTCGGCGTGCGGCCGATCGCACGAACCGCCATCCTTGTTGAGCCCTTCGCGGCTGCCCGGCAGTGGGAGAGCGCTTTGTCACCACGTCCCTCAAGCCGATCATGTCACCACGCCCCGCGTCCCCCGCAAGTCCGGCGTTTCCGGATGAAATCGATACGGGCTCTAACAGGACATTCGGGCAAATCCCATGCGGGGATGGCGCACATGACGTTATGCTATCGGCCCGCTGGCACGCTTCCTCCCCCCAGGGCACGCGCCAGGGCGACGCTGGTCGTCAGCCTTTGTGTCTCCAGTGACAGGGCGCTTTGCTGATCGCGTAGCAGGCCTTCCTGCGCGGTCGCGACATCCAGATAGGTGGCTGCACCCTTGACATAGCGGTCGAGCGCGATCCGGCTGGTGCTACTCGCTGAGGTTATGGCGTCGGCCTGCGCGGCCTGCGCCTCATCCAGATGACGAAGCGCCGCGAGCGCGTCCTCCACCTCCTGGAACGCCCCCAGCGCATGGCTGCGATAATCGGCGATGGCCATGTTCCAGTCGGCCCGCGCGGCGGCGACATCGGCGCGGCGCTTGCCTCCATCGAACAGGTTCAGGATGGCTCCTGGCCCGATCGCCCAGAAGACGTTCGGCGCGGCGATCAGCCCGGCCAGCGCTGTACTCTGGAATCCGCCGGTGCCGCCTAGCGTGATCCGGGGGAAGAAGGCCGCCTTCGCCACGCCGATCCGCGCATTGGCCGCCGCCATTCGCCGCTCCGCCGCCGCCACATCGGGGCGTCTGATAAGGAGCGTCGACGGCAAACCGACCGGTATCATGGGCATGGCCAGCGGCGCGTCGCGGCGCGGGATCGCGAAGGTGGAAGCGGGCTGTCCGACCAGGCTGGCGATCGCATGCTCGGTGATCGCGCGCGCGGCTTCCACCTGGGCATATTGGGCGCGTGCCTCACCCAGCAGCGCGCCCGCTCGGCCGACATCCATGCCGGTCGCGATGCCGCCGCGAAACCGGTTGCGGGTCAGCGCATCGGCCCTGGCAAAGGCGTCGATCGTCTGGGCCAGCAGGGCGAGTTGCCGATCCTGCCCTCGCAACTGCACGAAGTCCGCCGCGAGTTGCCCCTGAAGCGCCAGCTTGACCGCGGCCAGATCGTCGCGGCTCGCCTCGGCAAGCGCGCGGCCCGATGCCACCGAATTGCGCACGCGACCCCATAGGTCCGCCTCATAGGACAGGTCGCCACCCAGCGTCGCGGCGGTATAATAGTCCGGCTGCGAGCCGCCACGGAGGGGCCGTTCGTCCGACTGCCGGTTGCGGAGCAGGCCGGGGGTCAGTTCGGCATGGGGAAACAGGTCCGACCTCGCCCCAGCCAGGGTCGCGCGGGCGAGGTCATAGCGGGCCAATGCTCCCGCCAGCGTAGGATTGTCGCGGTCGATCCGCGCCTCGAGCCGGTCGAGCGACGGATCGCCGAAACCCGCCCACCAATTCGCTGACGCAGCCGGGGGCAAGGCATCGACCGGTTTCCAGAGCGGGTCGTCCGCCCCCGGCATTTCCTTGAACGCGGCGGGTGCGGGCAGGACCGGCGGGCGATAGGCGGGGGCCATCGAACATCCGCCGAGGATCGCCAGCGACGCCCCCGCCATCCAGCGTAGCAGCCGCTTAGCCATGATGGTTCGCCGCCACGCGCACCAGTTCGCCCTGCGCCAGCGAGTCCGGCGGATTGTCGACGATCCGCGCGCCCGGGGCGACCCCTGACAGGATCTGGACCGTGGGACCGTCGTCCTGCCCGATCTGGACCTTCCGCATCGCGATTCGGCCATGTGAATCGACGGTGGCGATCCGGGCGCCGCCAGCACCGAACAGGATCGCGCTCGACGGTACCTGCGCCGTGCCGGCCCGTCCGGGCATATCGAAACGCGCCTGCGCATAGCCGCCGGGTTTCAGCGCGCCGTCGGGATTGTCGCACAGCAACTGGACACGGAAGGCGCCGGACGCCGGATCGATCGCGCTCGACAGGCCTGCGACCGTCGCGGTGAATGTCCGCCCCGGAAAGGCGGGGACGGTCAACGTGGCGGTCATGCCCGGTTTGATCGCGGCCGACAGCGACTGGGGTACGCTGACATAGACCCGGATGCGATGGGTATCGGCGACGGCAAACATCGGCGCCTGCGCGACCGCGCCGGGACCGACCAGGTCGCCCACCTCGGCGTTGCGGGCGGTCACTACTCCGGCAAAGGGCGCGCGGATGACGGCATAGCGCTTCATCGCCTCCAGTCGCGACAACGCGGCCCGTGCTTCGGCGACTTGCGCGGTCTTGACCGCCAGGTCGCCATTCTTCTCATCGACCTCCTGCTTGGATACCGAGGAACTCGTGAGCAGGTCGCTCCAGCGCGCCGCCGTGCTTCGCGCCAGCTTCTCATGGGCGAGTGCGCTGGCGAGCGAGGCGTGAGCCTGGCCGATCTGCTCGTCCAGTTCGGGCGTATCGATCACCCCCAGCGCCTGGCCCGCCGCGACCCGCGCGCCGATATCCTGCGACCAGCTGCGGACATAGCCGCCGACCCGTGGGAACAGCCGGGCGGCCTCCCAAGCCTCCAGCGTGGCGGGCAGGTCGAGCATGTTGCTCTCCGCGCTGCCCCTGACGTCGATCAGGTGGACGGTCGGAATGGCATTGGCCTTGGACCAGCTGGCGGCCGACGCGACGTCATGGCTTCTTGCGATCGTTCCCGCCCCCACGACGCCGATCGCAACGACGGCGACGACGATTCCGGCGAGCTTCAGGCCCTTGGGCGCGGGGGTGTCGGCCGACACAGCGGGGGCCGGGGCGGCTTCATGCATGGATGGCTTCTCCGATGGGCATAACGGGGGAGGGAGTGGTCGCCTTCTGACGGCGGTGCGCGATGGCGAAGACGACGGGGACGAAGACGAGCGTGGCGAGCGTCGCGCAGAGCAGTCCGCCGATGACGGCGCGGCCCAGCGGTGCATTCTGCTCGCCGCCTTCGCCCAGGCCCAGCGCCATCGGCGCCATGCCGATCATCATCGACAGCGCGGTCATCAGCACCGGGCGGAACCGGGTGGCGCCTGCCTCCATCGCCGCCTGGATGGCATTGCCGCAAGCCGCCAGCCGTTCGCGCGCGAAGCTGACCACCAGCACGCTGTTGGCGGTGGCGACCCCCATGCACATGATCGCGCCGGTAAGCGCTGGCACGCTGAGTGGCGTATGCGTGGCGAACAGCATCCACACGATTCCCGCCAGTGCGGCCGGGAGTGCCGATACGATCACCAGCGGATCGACCCAGCTCTGGAAGTTCACGACGATCAGCAGGTAGATCAGGATGATCGCGCCGGCGAGGCCCAGGATGAGACCGGAAAAGGCGGCGTTCATCGTTTCGACCTGTCCACGCATCGTCACCGTCGCACCCTTGGGCAACTGGCCCTTGGTCTCGGCCAGAACCTTGTCGATGGCGGTGGCGACGGCACCCAGGTCTCGGCCCTGCGGTGTGGCATAGACGTCGAACACCGGCTGCACGGCATAGTGGGAGACGAGCGCCGGACTGGGCTCGCGGTGGAGCGTGCCGAGCGCACGCAACGTCTGCAGGCTGCCGGGCGTGCTGCCCGAGATGGGAAGATTGTCGAGTTGTTCGATGGTGCCGGCGCGATATTGCGGGGTCTGGACGACGATGGGGTAGGACACGCCGTTCTTGGGGTTCAGCCAGAAGGTCGGCGCGATCTGCGAACTGCCCGCCAGGTTGACGGTCAGGCTGCGCGTTACGTCATTCTCGGTGATCCCCAGGCGGTTGGCCTGTGCGCGGTCCACATCGACCGCATATTCCGGATAGTTGGACGCCTGTTGCAGGCGGACATCGGCCAGCCCGGGAATGTGCGACAGCTTCGCGACCAGCATCCGCGCATAGGCCTCCCCACCCTTCGTATCCGGTCCGGCGACCTGGACGTCGATCGGCGCGGGCGAACCGAAGTTCAGGATCTGGCTGACGATGTCGGCGGGCAGGAAGGAGAAGGTCGAACCCGGAAAATCGCGCGGAAGCTGCTCGCGCAACGCCTTTACGAAGCCGGCCGTGGGACCATGGCGTTCCTTCAGCGTGACCAAGATGTCGCCGTCCTGCGGACCGACGCCACCGGTGTTCGAATAGGCGCGATTGATGCCGCTGACCGGCAGGCCGATATTGTCCACGATCGTATCGAGCTGATCGGCAGGGATGACCTGGCGGATGCGGTTCTCGATATGGTCGAACAGCGCCGCGGTTTCCTCGATCCGGGTGCCGACCGGCGCGCGGACGTGTAGGCTGACCTGCCCTGCATCGACCGCCGGGAAGAAATTGCGCCCCAGCATCGGCACCAACGCGAAGGACGTCACCACGCCGACCAGGAAGACGATGACGAAAGGCCGCCGCCGGGCGAGCGCGAAGGCGAGCATCCGGGTATAATAATCGCGTACCGCTTCGAACCGGCGCTCAAAGCCATGCTGAAACCGGCGCAGCGGATTGCGGCCGCCCGGTCGTCCCGCCTGCGCGTCATGCGCGACCATCACCTCGGCGGTGTGCGGCCCGGCATGGTCGCGCAGCAGGTAGTTGCCCATGGTCGGCACCAGCGTGCGCGACAGGATGAACGAGGCGATCATCGCGAACACCACCGCCATTGCCATCGGCGCGAACAGGAAACCCGCGATGCCCGGCAGGAAGAACATCGGCACGAACGCGATGCAGATGCAGAGCAGCGAGACGAAGGCGGGACCGACGATCTGCTTCGCCCCGTCCAGGATCGCGACGCGAACCGTCTTGCCCTGTTCCAGATGCCAGTTGATATTCTCGATGGTGACGGTCGCGTCGTCGACCAGGATGCCGACCGCCAGCGCCAGGCCGCCCAGCGTCATGATGTTGAGCGTCTGCCCGGCCAGTGCCAGCCCCGCGATCGCGGCCAGGATCGCAAGCGGGATGGACGCCGCGATGATGACCGTGGATCGCCAGGATCCGAGGAAAAGGAGGATCATCAGGCTGGTCAGCGCGGCGGCGATCACGCCCTCGCGCATCACGCCCGACACCGCCGCCTTGACGAACACCGACTGGTCGGACAGCAGCTTGACGTCCAGCCCCGCGGGCAGGGTGGCCTCCAGTTGTGGCATCAATGCCTTGGCCTGATTGACGATGGCGATGGTCGAGGCTGATCCGCTCTTCAGGACGGTCATCAGAACCGACCGCGCGCCATCGACCCGCACCTCGTTGCGCTGCGGCGGCGAACCGTCGCGGACATGCGCCACGTCGCGCATCAGCACCGTGGTGCCGTCGATCGTCCTGATCGGCAGGGCATTGAGATCGTCGATGACGCTGGGGCTGTTGTTCAGCCGGATGTTATATTCGAAGGCACCGATCTTGGCCGTGCCCGAGGGGATGATCTGGTTCTGCTGCGCCAGTGCATTGGCCACGTCGGTGGCCGACAGGCGATGGGCCTGAAGCGCGGCGGGATCGAGGTCGATCTGCACCTGCCGCTCCTTGCCGCCATAGGGCGAGGGGATCGCCGCCCCCTGGACGGAGGCCAAAGCCGGTCGGATCATGTTCTGGCCGAGGTCGTAGATTTTCTGTTCGGAAAGCCCCTTTCCCGACAGCGCGAGTTGCAGGATCGGCACCGTCGAGGCGTTGTAGTTCAGGATCAGCGGCGGGGTTATGCCTGGCGGCATCTGCTTGAGCACCGTCTGCGACGCGGCAGTCACCTGCGCGGTGGCCGTGCGAATGTCGACGCCGGGGCGGAAGAATATCTTCACGATGCCGACGCCCTGAAGCGACTGGCTCTCGATATGGTCGATGTCGCTGACCGTCGCCGACAGCGAACGCTCGTAATAATAGACGACGCGGCCCGACATGTCGTTCGCGGGCAGGCCCTTATAGGTCCATACCGCCGCGATCACGGGAATGCGGATGTCGGGGAAGATATCGGTCGGTGTCTCGACCGCCGCGATGCCGCCGCCGAGCACGATCAGGATCGCGAGCACGACGAAGGTATAGGGTTTGCTGAGGGCGAGCTTGACGAGCTGGAGCATGGGCATCCCGGTGTCGGACACAAACAGGGTGCCGGCGACGGCGCGGGGATCGGGGGGTGGGGAACCGCGGCCGCGTCGCCGACGGGGCCTATTCGCGCCGATCGGCGGCGCAGGCGACTTAAATGAATTTCACGCCGCTGCCGGGACCAGGATTTGCGCGCACAGGCCCGGCCCGGCATCCGACAGGTGAAGGCGAAAGCCGTGGAGGTGCAGGATTGCGACGACGAGGCTGAGGCCAAGGCCGCTGCCCGGCGTGTCCTGCGCTTGGGCACCCCGATGGAATCGGCGCAGCACCGCACCGCGCTCATCAGGTGGGATGCCGGGGCCGTCATCGCGGACTTCGATACCGTTTCCGGCTTCGCCCGCGATCATCGCGATGCTCACCCGTCCGCCCGGCCTGCCGAATTTGATGGCATTGTCGATCAAATTGCTGAGCGCCTCGAACAGCAGCTTGTCATCGCCTTCGACCGACAATGGTCTGGTTTCGACCGACAGCCGGACGTCGCGGTCCTCGGCCAGCGGTTCGTACAACTCGGCAACCTGGGCGACGAGCGCGGCGAGGTCGAGCTTACGGAACCCGGCTCGCCGTCGCCCCGCCTCCAGCTCGGAAATACGCAACAGCGCCGTGAACCGCTCCAACACCAGGTCGAGATCGGCCGTGGCCTGTCGGATCCCCATCGTCACCTTCGCGGTGTCGTCCGGCTCATGGCCCAATGCGTTCAGCGCCGCGCGGACGCGGGTGAGGGGGGTACGCAGGTCATGCGCGACGGCATCGGTCACCCCCTTCACCTGCGCGACGACACGGCCGACCTCTTCGACGGTCGTGTTCACCGTCGCGGCGAACTGGTCCAGTTCGTCATGTCGGCCCGCGATCGGCATCCGGATCGAAAGGTCGCCCGCCGCAATTTCCCGGCTGGCCCGTTGCAACGCGCGGACGCGGCGCAGCGGCGCCCGGCTGAACCCGATCGCCGCCGCCGCGACGCACAACAGGGTCAACAGGCCGCTGACCAGCAGCGTGTCCAGAACGGTCCGGCGCAGGTCGCGGAGCAGGCTGATGTCGCGCCCGACCAGCAGCGTCTCGCCCTCGCGGGTCCGCAGCGCGACGAGGCGAAAGGGCCCTCGTGCTCCGCCTTCCACATCGATCGGGTGGCCGGGGGGCAGGGGGCGTAAGAGACGGACATTGCCGACGACCGGCGTGCCGTCGCTCGCGATCAACGCCAGATAGTTGAACCCTGCGCGATTGCGCCGCAACTCGGAACGAATGCGGTCGGGCAATTGCTCGGCGGGAACCTGCGACAGGGGCTGGGCGACCGCATGCAGGATGCGGTCGCTTCGTTCGGTGAGGTCGCGCGCGGTCGCCATATAGACCACGCCCAGCATTACGATCAGACCGATGACGAACACCGCCCCCAGCATCGCCGAAAGGCGGAACGTGCTGATCCGCACGATCTCCCGCCAGCGCAGCGGTTCATCCCCCGTCGAAGAGATAGCCCTCTCCCTTGACCGTCTGGATGGCGCTGGGGTGGCCCGGCCGGTCGATCTTCTTGCGAAGCCGGGCGATATGGACGCTGATCAGATTGGCGCCCGGATCGAAATAATAGCCCCAGACCCGCTCGAAGATGATGCGCCGGGTCATCACCTCTCCCCGGTTGCGCATCAGGAATTCGAGCAGGCGGAATTCCATGTGGAGCAAACGGGTCGGTAGGCCATCGACCCTTACCGTGCGGCGGACCAGATCGCATTCGATCCCGCCGCCACGCAGCACCACCGCCTCCGCCTGCTCGCGCCGCCGAAGCAGTACCTCGACGCGCATCGCCATCTCGGCGAAATCGAACGGCTTGGTCAGATAATCGTCGCCGCCCGCACGCAGGCCCGCAATCCGCTCATCGACGTCGCTCAACGCGCTCAGCATCAGGACGGGGAGCGCGATATGCCGCTCCCGCAGCCGGGCGACCAGCACCAGCCCGTCTAGTCCGGGCAGCATCCGGTCGAGCGTGATCGCATCGAACGCTTCGCGGGTGGCCAGGTCCAGGCCGGTATCGCCATCGGCGGCACGGCTTACGGCGTGTCCGTGGCGTTCCAGTTCGGCGATGATCGCCGTGGCGGTCGCGTCGTCGTCTTCGATGACCAGGATGGCAGCCATGTCGTCGGCATAGCCGGACATGCTGTACGACGCCAAGGCTCGCGACCTCAGGTGAAATTCATTTAAGTCGGCGGGATCGTCCTTTCGAGCGAAACAGCGCTTAGCTCAATCCCATGCTGAAAGGAGTTGCCATGCGTGGCCTATGCTGGTGGCTGATTGCGATCTCGACCGGCCTGGGCGCGGCTCCGGCTTTCGCATCGCAGAATGAGGGCGACATGTCCGACGATTGTTTTGCGATCGCGGCGCCGATGGCCGATGCGACGCCGTGCTTTCAGACGGGGCCCCGCAAATCGCATCGTCACGTTCGCCCTAATCCAAATCAGAGCGGGACAAGCGCCGGCACGCCGATCGTGCACGCCGGTAGCGCCATCCGCGATGCAAAGGCTCATTCGTCCGACCGATCCTGACGGGATGTCCGGGCAATGCGTGGCGGAGCCGCGCCTTTCGTGCCTTGGATCGGATCGCGCGGCGCGTCTAGGCGATCGCTTCCGGCATGAACCCGGCCAGCCGGAGCGCGCCGTCGAGTGCATCGCCGAGAGGAACGCTGAGCCGCTTGACCGTGCGGGCGCGAAGCCATGGGCTGATGCGTGGTGCCAATCCGCCGACCAGTACGCATCGCGTCACGCCGCGCTCGAAGATCGTTTCGACGAAGCGCTCGATATGGCTGGCCGCTTCCTCGACGATCAGCCGAGCGATCGGGTCGTTGGCCTCGGCATAATCCATGACGAGCGGCGCGAAGCTGCCATAATCGCGCGGGGTTGCTCGATCCATCCAGGCGATCGCCTTGGCGGTGTCATGGTCGAAGCGTTCGGTGACCGCCGCGCTGAGCGGCGTCTTGTGGGTACGACCGTCGAGCGCGCGCAAGGCATGGCGCATCGCACTCAACCCCAGCGCCGCGGCACTTCCTTCGTCCGAGATCGGGAAGCCGTAGCCGCCGATGGTGAAATCCTGCCCGTCGATGCGCAGCTTGGCCGCGCTGCCCGTGCCGATGATCAGGATCGCGCCGTCCTGCCCCGCATGGGCACCCAGATTGGCGATCTGCGCATCGGTCGCGAACGCGACGGCCGCAAAGCCGAAGTCCAGTTCAACCAGCGCCTCGCGGATGCCGAGCCGGCTGATCCCGGCAATGCCCATACCCGCGCGGATGGTGCGGCGCTGCGTATCGGACAATCCGGCTTCGGACACCGCCTGGTCCGCCGTCTCCGTCAGCGTGCGGTAGAGCGGTTCGATCCCGATGCGGGCATTGGCAGGTCCTGAAAGACCATGCCCGATCACCGAACCCCGTTCGTCCACCAGCCGGGCCCGGCAGTGACTGCCGCCCGCATCGATCCCAAGATAATAGGTCATTGATGGTCTCCCTGTTCGGTGACGCCCCAGTTTCGGGCGCGAGGGGTCTGGCCGATGCCCGGATTGAGCTGATTTCGCGGATCGATGCGGCGATAGAAATCCGCCAGTTGGGGCGGCGCGACATAGAGATGGCCGACATTATGCTCGGCCGGATATTGGGCACCGCGCGCGTCGAGCAGGGCCCAGAGCGCGTGTTCGAACGCGATGGGATCGCTGCCCTTTCGGATGATATAATCCTGATGGAAGACGTGGCAGAAGAAATGGCCGTAATAGAGCGCGTGGATCACCTGGTCGCCGAGCGCCGACGGCAACGCCTCGACCCAGGTTTCCGCATTGCGGGGCAGGGCGATGTCGAGCGCGACGATGTCGGCAACCGCCTCTGTATGGACCGCCCGGTATCGCACCGCCGCGCCCGCCACCACGAAGCGATGGAGAAAGGCCTTCGCGCCGTCTTCCTTACTGCACGCCAGATGGTCGCCCTCATCATCCCCGGGAAACAGCCGAGCCAGCAAGGCGCGGGTCTCCGCGATCTGATCCGCCGAGACCTTCAGGATCAGGTGATGCGCGAAGCGGTCGCGGTAGCGCCGCATCCAGCCGGGCAGGTGATCGGGCATGAACCGCCCCGACCATTGCATCAAACGATCGCTCAAGCCCCGCGATATGCGATCGGCGAACGCGTCAAACCGGGCCTTGGCTGCGAAGAGCGCCGGGAGCCGATCGGTGCCGAGCCGCTCAATCGCGAAGAACATGTCGCGCCCATAGCGATCCGCGATGTCGAAGGCGGTACGGTGAATATATTCGGCCGCGATCGGCAACCGGTCGAAATCGCGCAATATCGTTCTACGTAACTCGGCGAGCCGGTCGGGCGCATTGGTGCCGATATAGAAGGTGGCGCTATCCTCCTCCCGCACGAAGGTGTCGAGGCGTACCGCAAAGACGATCAGCTTTCCGGCGCTTCCCGACGCCTCGAACAGGCAGCGGGGGTCGGCGTTGAAGCGGGCGGGTATGTCGCTGTCGATCGCCCGGACATGCTCGGCATAGCTGTGGTCATGAGCCCGGCGATCGGCGGCGGGGTCAATATCCGCCTCGGCGAAGTCCCCGGTATCGAGACGCGACAGGATCGTCTCGGGATCGTCGCCAAGTGCGATGCCCAGGTGATTGACCAGGGTCAGGCCGCCATCGGGTCCGAAGGCGGCGAACAGCGCGAGTTGGGTATAGGCAGGGCCGCGTCGGATCAGCGATCCGCCCGAATTGTTGCACACGCCGCCCACGACCGACGCGCCGAAACAGGACGATCCGATCACCGAATGCGGTTCGCGCCCATAGGGGCGCAGAGCCTTTTCAAGCTCATACAAGGTCGCGCCCGGCAGGCACACCACCTGCTCGCCATTTCGGATCACCCGCAGGTGCGACAGGCGGGTGGTACTGATGATGACGACGCCGCCCGGATAATCATCGCCATCGGGTGTCGAGCCGCCGGTGAGCCCGGTGTTCGATGCCTGCATGATGATCGAGACATTGGCGGCGACGCAGGCTCTGACGACATGCCACAGTTCGACCAGACTGCCCGGCTGCACCACCGCGATCGCCGGTCCGTTGCCGGTGCGGTACCCCTTGCGGAACCGCGCCGTCGCGCGCGGCGTGGTAAGGAGGTGACGGCGGCCCACCGTGGCGCGGAGCGTTGCCAGCAGCGTCGCGGTGTCGGTCATGGCCTTGGGGCCGGGGTCATTGGGTCTGAACCTCCTCGTCGGTCATCAGGTCCTTGCCGTCCAGCCAGTCGATGATCTCGCGCGCCGCGGGGTGATCGATCGCGCTGTAGCGGGCACGGAGCCGATCCCCTCGCGGGCCGAGCCGATCATGGCCGACATCCTGCAACGCGGCGACATCCTGGCGCAGCATCCGGGCGAAGTCGTCGCCGAGAAGCCGCTCCGCCGCCTCGGCGAAAGCCGCGCCATAGCTATAGTCGTCGCCCCGGTCATATAGCATGGGCAGCGTCAGGGCGGGGATGCAGGTCAGATGCGCCTGGATCGCGGGATTGATGGCATGGCCGGTTACGCGTCCGGCGAGCCGCGCCGATCGTCCGGTGAGCCCGCGCAGATGCAGGAAGCGCGACATGCGCGCGCCGTCATTGACTGGATAATTGTCCCACAGGCAGACCGGCCGCCCCAGTTCCGCAGCCACCCGGTCGAGATGGGCGCCACCGATCTCGGGCGAGCAAACCTCTTCGCCGGTCCAATAGACCTGCACCGCCGGGTCGAGCCCACGCCCCAGATCGGCAAGATAATCGCGCGGGCGTTCGCCGAAGACGAGATCGAGCACCGGATCGTCGGAATAATAGGTCGGGCAGGTATAGACGCGCGACGCACGGGTCAGGCCGGCGCAGAAATTGACCACCTCCGCCTGGCTCCGCGCGAGGTCCGGCATGTCGCCGCGCAGGTCGTCGAACAGCACGGCGAGGTCGTCGATCCCGATCGCATCCAGATCGGCCAGCATCCGCCTGAGATCGGCGCGGGCCTGATCGTCGAACGGGTGGGTCGATCCGACCGGCGTGATCGCGATTCCGAAACGCAGGCCCGTCGCGCGGCATTCGGCGGACAGGCGGACTAGCATCCCGGTCTGTTCCCGGTCATGGCCGATGCGCCAGTCGCGCCGCAGCGCCCGATCTGCCTTGGGCCCATAATGATAAAAGGCATAACCGGCCTGCCCGAGCGTCCTGACGACATGATGGCGTTCGTCCGGCGTCCAGATGCGACCGAACCGCCCCTCGATCAGGCCCAGATCGGGGCATGGGGGGGCTGCTGCCGGAGACATGTCGATATGCGAAGTCATGACGTAGTTTAGATACCAGTTCGCCACTCTTCGCAAGTGGCATCCTATTGGTTTGCATGAGCGCCGCAAAGTTGATAGCCTCCCATCGCATTCGAAATCGGATGGGGAGCATTTTATGCTGAGGATCGACGTCGCGCTGTCCGATGGGCCGGGCCAGGTGAATGAGGATGCGATCGGCCATTATGGCAACGCCGCCTGGGTGATCGACGGCGCAACCGGTGTCGGTCCGTCCGTGCTCGACGCGCCGAGCGATGCGGCATGGCTCGCGCAGACAGCAAACCGACTGATCGCGGATGCCTTGGCCGAAGACCCGGCACGTCCCACCGTCGAAATCCTTCGCACGGTCATGACGCGTTGTGCCGAGGCGTTGCGGCCGGTGCGATTGCGGACCGGGATCGAGGCATGCGATCTCCCCTCGGCGGCCTTTGCCATGCTCCGCGTCATCGGCGACATGGTCGAGATCACGTGCCTCGCCGATTGTCGTGTCGCGGCAGTCGATGACGCGGGTGCCGCCCGATTATTCGGTGCGTCGGATCTGGATGCCATCGAGGCGCGGACGTTGGCTGCGGTCAAGGCGATCCATGACGAGGATCCGACGATCGACCCCGATGTCCTGAAGGCGCGACTGATACCGGGATTGCGTGCCAATCGCCGCCTCAAGAATCGCGAGGGCGGTTATTGGGTGCTCGGTACCGAGCCTGCCGCTGCGGATCATGTGTGGCAGGCAACGCTTCCCCTGCAGCCCGGCCAGCGCTTCGCGATCGCAAGCGACGGGTTCCTGCGGCTTGTCGAATTGTTCGGCACTGCGACGCCCGCCGATCTTCTGGCGATCGCGATGCCGGAAGAGGGGCGCGCGTGGCTGGCGCGATTGCGTGACATCGAGCGCGAGCCGGATTCGCTCCATCGTTACACCCGCGTGAAGCGGCACGACGATGCCAGCCTGATCGTCTGCGCCTGGGACGCGTCGAACTGATGCTGGTCATGGGCTATATGAGCGGAACGTCGCTCGACGGGGTCGATGTCGCGCTGATCGAGACCGATGGCGAGCGGATTGGGGGATTCGGCCCTGACGCGATGATCCCGTTTGCGGCCGCCGATCGTGCCGTGGTCGAGCGTGCGACGCAGGATGCGCTGGCGTGGAACGGCCATGGGGCCGCACCACCTTCCTTCGAAGACGCGGCCGCCGTGATCCATCGGTCGCATGTCGCGGCGGGTGGGCGGGTTATCAAAGAGGCCGGGCGTCGCCCCGACCTGATCGGCTTTCACGGCCAGACGGTGCTTCATCGCCCTGAGCGACGGCTTTCGGTCCAGATCCGCGATCCGCAGCGGCTGGCCGATGCCCTGGATGTGCCGGTCGTCGCGCAGATGCGGCAAGACGATCTATATGCTGGTGGGCAGGGGGCTCCGCTGGTGCCGGCCTATCACGCCGCGCTGGCCGAGCATCTTGGGCTGGAGAGGCCTGTCGCATTCCTCAACATCGGCGGCGTCGCGAACCTGACCTGGATCGGTTCGGACGGAACGTTGATCGCGTTCGATACGGGTCCCGGCAATGGGTTGATCGACCAGGTCGTCCAGGCGCGCGGAGCGGGTCGCTATGACGATGGTGGTCGGTTCGCCGCTGCGGGCGCCGTCGATACGCGTGCGCTGGCCGAGCTGCTGGCCCATGACTATTTTCGTGGGACGGGGGCGAAGTCGCTCGATCGCTACGATTTCCCGTTGGAATGGGCGGATGCCTGCTCGCTTGAAGACGCCTCGGCGACGCTGACCGCTTTCACGGCGGAAGCGGTGGCGTTGGCGGCGCGCAGTTTGCCGGCATCGCCCGAGCTTTGGGTCATATGCGGCGGTGGCGGACATAATCCCGTTTTGACGGCGGCGTTGCGCGATCGGTTGGGGCCGTGCCGGACGGCGGATGAAATCGGCCTGCGTAGCGACTTCGTCGAGGCCGAGGCGATGGCATTCCTGGCGGCGCGGAGCGCGCTTGGCCTGCCGCTGACCTTCCCCGGCACGACGGGAGTTGCCGAACCGCTGACCGGCGGTCGGACATGGCAACCGACGATAACCAAACACTAATACCAATATATAATACCACATCTTTACAAGTTGAAGACAGGTATGCATAGTTCGGCTTGTTCCCGTGCCCCGTCGAGTCCCGCGCTGGCCTGTCGACGGGACCGGGTTCGGGCTTATGGGAGGGACTCCATCATGGTGACGTCGTACCGACATACCGCAGCCGCAGCAGCCTTGGCCGTTGCCCTTGTGCAGATGCCGAGCATCGCGCTCGCCCAGACCGGCCCGGTGGCGGAGGCGCAGGGGGAACCCGCCGCGGGCGGCGACATCGTGGTGACCGGCACGCGCATCCCGATTCCCGGCCTTACCTCCAGCAGTCCGGTCGCCTCGACCAGCGAAGAGCAGATCAAGCTGCAGTCCGCACTGACCATCGAGGATTTCTCGACCAAGATCCCGCAACTGTCGGGCGGCGTCCGCCAGGGCTCGCAGGGCAGCGACGCGTTCGGCGCGCAGGTTCTGGAGCTGCGCAACTTCGGCCAGAGCCGGTCGCTGGTTCTGATCGACGGCACCCGCGCGGCGCCGTTCAGCTTCCGCAACTCGGTCGATGTCAACGCGATCCCCGCCTCGCTCATCAAGCGCGTCGATGTGCTGACCGGCGGCGCGGCCGCCGTTTACGGTGCGGACGCGGTCGCGGGCGTCGTGAACTTCATCCTCAATGACGAATATAAGGGCATTCGCGGCACCGCGACCAGCCGGCTGTCGGTCAGGGGTGGCGCGCAATATGGCGGTTCGCTGATGCTGGGCACCGGCATCGGTGATCGTGGCAACCTGGTGATCGCGGCGGACTATACGCAGCGTGACGGCGTTCGGGCGGGACAGCGCGACTGGGCCGCAACCCCCAATCAGTCCATTTCCAGCATCGGCGGCGTCTTCACCGATGTCGCCAGCGGTCGGCGCTTTGGCTTTACCGACGACGGCGCCTTTACGACGACGCCCTCGGCCACTTCGAACATCTCGGCCAGCTATCCGCTGATCTCTCCGCTCAAGAGGATCAACGTGGCGGCGCTCTACAAATATGAGATTACGCCGCAGGTCGAAATCTATGGCCGCGCGATGTACACCAACGCCCGGACCGAGGAGACCGGCACGCCGGGCGCGGCCCCGGCCTCGGTCAACCGCACGGTGGCGATCAGCGCGACCAATCCGTTCCTGACCGACGCGATCCGCAACCAGCTGACATTCGTGAACGGCTCGGCACAGGTGAACGTGTCTCGCTCGCTCGCCGAGCTGGGGCTGATCACCTATGCGACCGAGCGGAACACGTTGCAGTTCCAGTCCGGCCTGCGCGGCCCACTGACCGATGCGGTGCGATGGAACGTCTATGCGCAATATGGCCGCTCGACCGAATCCTCGTTGATCTCGGGCGATGGCGTGGTCAACAACGCGGCTGGCGCGAACAATTTCGCGTCGATCGTCAACACCGTGAACATCTTCGGCCCACGGCAACCGGGGCTTGCCGCCGCGCTGGGCAGCACGATCGACGGCTTCAATCGCAAGCGTGACCAGTTCGTAACCGCCGCGACGATCAGCGGCAGCCTGGCCGACCTGTTCTCCCTGCCGGCGGGCCCGATCGGCTTTGCGGCGGGCGTCGAATATCGCCGGGAAACAGCGAGCATCAACCAGGACAGCGCGCTGCTGACCGGCAACACCTACCGCCAAGGCGTGCAGGGCGCATATAAGGGGGCGTTCGACGTCGCCGAGCTTTATGGCGAAGTGCTCGTCCCGCTGATCCACGACACGCCGTTGATCCGCAAGCTTGACATTGGCGGTGCGTATCGCCTGTCGGACTATAATTTGTTCGGCACGCACGGCACCTGGAAGGTCGAAGGCAATTGGGAGGTCGATCGCAACCTGCGGCTGCGCGGTACCTATCAGCGTGTGCTGCGGACCCCCAATTTCGGCGAGTTCGCCGCCTCCACCTCATCCCTGCCGCTCAGCAATCTCGTCACCGTCGATCGGCTGAAGCCCCGCTATGGGGGCGATCCGTGCGTGCTGGGCACCGGCAACGCGGCGCAGTGTGCGCGTCTGGGTGCACCGGCCGTCGGCTCGGCCAATTCCAACGCCGCGAGCTACCTGACCGGCAATTATTATTATGGCGGCAATCCCGACATCAAGCCGGAGACGGGCTATACGACGACGGCGGGCGCGGTGTTCACCCCGACCTTCCTACCCGGCCTGAACGTCACGTTCGACTATTATAATCTGGACCTGCGCGGGGCCGTCGGCGTGATCCAGCCGATCGCGGCGATTACGAGCTGCTACATTACAAATCCGACGGCGGGCAATCCGCTGTGCGCGCTCGTCACCCGCAACGCGAATGGCAGCTTCGCCGATGCGTTCGTCAACAACCAGAATCTGGGGCGCCTGCTGCAGCGCGGCTTCGACATTTCGGCGGCCTATACGCTGCGCGCGGACTGGTTGCCGGGCAGGGGCCTGCGCGCCAGCTATCAGGGCAATATCGTCACCTCCTATCTGATCCAGGCGAACCCGACCGTGTCCGCGGTGCAGTGCAAGGGCACGTTCGGCGCGACCTGCTCCAGCGACGGCACGACGCTGGTACAGCCCGCCTATCGGCATACCGCCGGGATCGGCTGGCTGCTCGACAAGGGGGTGATCCAGTTCGACTGGCAGCGCATCGGCAAGGTCCGATCGAGCACGGTCGGATCGACGGAGACGATCAAGGCACAGGACACCTTCGACCTCTCGGCATCCTATGATTTCACCGACACCGTCACGATGAGCGCGGGCGTCTACAATTTGCTCGACCGCAACCCGCCGCGCGTATCGACGGGGGGCGTGTTCAACACCTTCCCCGACACCTATGACATCCTGGGACGGACGATCGGCTTTTCCCTGACCGCGCATCTCTGATCGCTCAACTTAGCCATAGCGCCCGGCCCGATCCGAGGGGCGGGCGCGATCGTTTTTCGCCCGTGGACGTCCGGTCCGAAGCAATCGGAGCATGTTTCGATGATGTTGCCCTTCTCTCTGGCCGACTGGCTCGTCATCGCGGCCTATCTGCTGCTGCTGGTCGCGGGCGGATGGATATTCACGCCCCGCAAGACCGAGTCGGCGCGGGAGTATTTTCTGGCGGGGGGCAATGTTCCCGCCTGGCTCGCCGCGCTTTCGGTCCTGTCCGCAACCCAGTCGGCGGCGACCTTCCTTGGCGGGCCGGACTATGGCTATCGTGGCGACCTGACCTATCTCAGCGGCAATATCGGCGGACTGATCGGTGCGGTCTTCGTCGCCCATGTCCTGATCCCGCGCTTCTATGCGATCCGGGCCACCACTGCCTATGAGCTGCTGACGCTGCGTTTCAGCGAGCGGGCCACGCGCTGGGCGGGGGGCATGTTCCTGGTGGGACGCGTCTTTGCCGGTGGTGCGCGGGTCTATCTCGCCGCGATCGCGCTTGCGATGGTCGTGACGGGCAGCGTCGGTGCGCAGGGGATCATGATCGCGGCTGCGGCACTGGTCGTCGCCAGCGTGGCGTTCACTTTTGTGGGCGGCCTGAAATCGGTTCTGTGGAACGACCTGATTCAGTTCATCGTCTATATCGGGTCGGCGGTGGCGGTGCTGGTGTTCCTGCGCCTGTCGATCCCGGCCTCCAACGCCCAGATATTGGACGCGTTGGCCCATACGCCGGAGGGTGTCGACAAGCTGCGGCTGTTCGACTTCTCGCTCGATCTGTCGCGGCCCTTTTCGATGCTGGCGATCGTGACAGGCCTCGCGCTGCTTTACATCGCGAATGCGGGCATGGATCAGGATACCACGCAGCGCCTGTTGTCGTGCAAGGACGCGAAGACGGGCGCGCGTAGCCTTTACCTTTCCGTCCTGGCGACGGTGCCGACGGTGGGCATGTTCATCGTGATCGGTCTGCTGCTCTACATTTTCTACGACCGCCCAGACCTGATGGGCGGGTCCGGAGCCGTCGCGGCCAGCCAGTTCGGCGGCGAGAAGATCAGCATTTTCATGCATTATATCCTCACCCAATTGCCGGGCGGCCTGCGAGGGCTGGTGACGATCGGCATTTGCGCGGCGGCGGTGGCGACGACCAATTCGGCCCTCAACGCGATGTCGTCCGTCCTGGTGCAGGATTTCTACCGTCCCTGGCGTGATCGGCGTGGGCCGGTCGACGAGCATCATTTCGTCCAGGCGGGGCGCGCGGGCATGGGCGTTATCGGCTTTGCGATGTTCGTGATGGCCGTCGCGTCCTTCTATTGGCAGCGTTACAGCTCGATGGGTCTGCTGGAGTTCGCGCTTCAGGTCATGGTGTTCAGCTATGCCGGCCTGCTGGGTGTCTATTTCACCGCGCTGTTTACCACACGAGGGACGACCGGATCGGCGATTGCCGCGCTGCTGATCGGCTTTGTCACGATTGTGTTGCTGCAACCTGCCATTGCCAGGGTGATCGGTCTGCCCCTGGCCCTTAACGGGCTGTCCTTCCCGTTTCAGCTTTGTCTGGGCACGGCCGTAGCGTTTCTGGTCTGCGCCGCACCCGCTGGCACCGCCCCGCACCGAGGTCGTTGATATGATGAACACCGAAGCGCTCGATCCCCGTTTTCTCGATCTCGACCTCTGGCCGACCCAGTTTGCCGTCGAGGCGATGCTGGAGGGGCAGATGGCGGCCATCGCGGCCCTTCAGTCCCAGGTCGCCGCCATCGCGCACGCTGCCGAAGCCGCCGCCGCGCGGTTGGGGCAGAACGGGCGGCTGGTCTTCGTGGGTGCAGGCACATCGGGTCGCCTCGCGGTCCAGGACGGGACCGAGCTTCACCCGACCTTCGGCTGGCCGATAGAGCGCATGATCTTTCTGATGGCGGGCGGCATGGGCGCACTGACCGAAGCGCGCGAAGGGGCGGAGGACGATGTCGACGCCGCGCGCAGGGACATCGACGCCTGCGGCATCACGCCGTCCGATGTCGCGATCGGCGTCGCCGCCAGCGGGCGGACGCCCTACACGGTCGCGGTGATCGAGCGCGCGCGCGCGGTCGGAGCGCTGACGATCGGCATCACCAACAATCCGGGAATGCCGCTGACCGAGCGCGCTGAGCATGTCGTGGTCGCCGATACCGGCAGCGAGGTTCTGGCGGGCTCGACCCGGATGAAGGCCGGAACAGCGCAAAAGGCGGTACTGAACCTGCTGTCGACTGCGGTGATGCTCCGGCTCGGTCTCGTCTATCGCGGGCGGATGGTGGCCATGCGCGTCTCCAATGCGAAGCTCTTGCAACGCGGTCGGCGCATGGTTCAGGATATTGCCGGAGTGGATGCCGAGGTGGCGACACGCGCGCTCGAACGGGCGGACAACGACATTCGACTGGGCATCATCGTCGCCAAGGGACTCCCCGTCGAGGAGGCCGCCGCGCTGCTCGACCGCCATCGCGGCAGCCTGCGCGGTGTCATGCGGGCGCTCGGCGAACGGGAGGCGTAACGGTGCGCGATATAGCCTGGACGCGAAGCGACGAAGCGACGCCGCTATACATGCAACTTGCCCAAAGCCTGCGCGAGCACATCAATGGCGGCGGCATCGATCCCGGCAGCGCTCTGCCCTCGGAACGCGAACTCAGCGAAATGGCGGGCCTGTCGCGGGTGACGGTCCGCAAGGGCCTCAAGCAGTTGATCGACGAAGGGGTGCTCATCAGCAAACATGGCTCGGGCACCTTCGTCGCGCGGCGGATCGAAACGGCGGGGGCGAAGCTCACCAGTTTCAGCGACGACACCCGGTCGCGCGGACAAGATCCGGGCGTCGTTTGGATATACAAATCCTATGCGTTGCCGACCGAGGAGGAAGCCGCCGCGCTGGAAGTGGCGCCCGATGTCCGCGTCGCGCGGCTTGGGCGTGTCCGTCTGGCGGGCAACGAGCCGCTGGCGATCGAACATGCCGTGATCCCGGCCATTTTCATGCCCGATCTCGATGCGCTGGGCGACTCGCTCTATCAGGCACTGGACGTGCATGGTTTCCGACCGACATCGGGAACACAGCGTATCCGCGCCTCGCTCGCGACCGAGACCGAAGCCGGAATCCTGAGCGTGCGACAGAATTCGGAGGTGTTGCGGATCGAACGTTGCACGCGGATCCCCGACGGCCGCGTCGTCGAATTCACCCGTTCGGTCTATCGCGGTGATCGCTATGAGTTCGTGACGGATCTGAACGTCGTGTGATCCCGCGCCTGCGCTGATCCCTTGGACGACCCGGCGAGCGGGGCCATCATGGAACGGTTTGCGCGCCGCAACGCTTTTGTGTCGCGGCGCTGATGCCGCGCATGGGAAGGCTTGGCATGGCGGACGACAAGGTTGCGACCCTCTACCGGATGGTGCTTCCCGAGCATACATGCCCCTTCGGCGTCCGGGCGAAGGCGATGCTGGAGGCAGCGGGCTTTGAGGTGGAGGATCATATCCTCTCGACCCGCGAAGAGGTAGAGGCTTTCAAGGACGAGCAGGGCGTCGCCACCACGCCGCAGGTCTTCATCGGGAGCGAACGCATCGGCGGGAGCGATGCGTTGGAGGCCTATCTGGCCGGATGATCGCGGCGGCGCGATCACGCTGGCTGTGCCGCCAGGACGGACGCCGGCAAATGGCCCCGCCCTGCGGCAAGTGGCGGCTGAACGGACGAGAGCGCGGCATCTAGGGCGGCGGCGAGCGCCAGCGCGGCATTGCCCCGCACCATGGTTTCATGGTCTCCGGCGATTTCTCGAACCGTGATCCGGCCTTTCAGAACCGCGTTCCAGCCCGAGTCGCCATGCCGTGTCGTCGGCTGCATCAGCAGGACGTTTCCGCAATAGGGAGCGGCGACATAGGAGCGCGTCGCTTGCTCGACCCGCTGGCTGAAGCTGGCATCATCGGGCCGGATGCCGACCCGCCGTCGCAGCAGTTCGGCCATCCGCCGTCTCATCCCGCCCGCCCCAGGCCGATCCGCATCCAGCAGGGCGAGCAGCCCGACCTCGTGGCCCGCTTCCGTCAATTGCCGTGCCAGTTCATAGGCGACGATTCCCCAGCGGCACCATCCGCCCAGATAATAGGGGCCATTGGGTTGTGCTGCCAGCAGATGACGCCGCAGCCGGGCCGCCACCGCCGAGATCGATAGCGGTCCGTCGCTCAAGGCTGTCAATCGGCGTCCAAAAAGGACCCCCTATCGGCGTCCAAAAGGGACCCCGTTTGTCGAGCGGTGTGACGGGTATGGCGGGCGTGCCGTTCGCGCTGGTTGCGGCGTAGGGCGGGCGTAGCCCGA
>JAESGB010000106.1_pt1 | contig 52417 bp, 22 predicted proteins | sample 9266211 | NCBI WGS metagenome assembly JAESGB01 (sample SAMN14514844, study PRJNA621659) | algae metagenome | isolation source: Goleter apudmare HA4340-LM2 and co-occurring heterotrophs from cave wall... | place: USA: Maniniholo cave, Kauai, Hawaii | collected 2009-07-28 | reverse complement strand
GTCAGTAAGCTTTGTACAATTTCCATATGGCTATCGAGTCGGTGCAAGTTTTTTCTAATCAGCACCTTAATGGCTCGATAGCTTTCTTGTCTATTCCCTCAACTAAAAATTGTCCGGAGTATTGTTAACATAAAATTTTTAGGTTTGCCTTTGAGACAGAAAATATGAGAGAAAAGGCGTGAAATCTATATCCTAAATAAGCACTCTTCAATGCTTACCCACGCCCAACAACTAGTTAGTTTACTCTGTCAAAGAACTGATGCCGACGCAGTATCAAAAAGATAATTTAGAAGCGATGCTGGCATTATTCTTATAAGCACAAGGACATCCATTACCAGAACACAGCAAGATAAAATCCCCTAGCGCAATTAGCCGATTCTTAAACATAAACCCTGGGTCAACAAGGAAGATGATTAGAATAGTTCGCCACTACGCATTAGAAACAAAGCTATTAGCCGTAAGTTAGCCGATGGTAGACTTTTAAGGCGTTTGTATAAACAAGGTCAACAGGTTTATTTGTTTGGTTTAAGCTTTCCTGTTACTGTTTCTTGGTATTACTTAAAGCGCGATAATGGCAAATTAGAAAAACGTTTTATTTTGTCTACTCGCCCAATTAAAGCTTCTACTCTGAAGTGGTGGGGTAAACGTCGTTGGCAGATTGAAGGTTGGTTTAAAACCGCAAAGCATCGGTTTGATTTACACCGTTTTGGGCAAGAAACTCTACTGGGTATGTATCGCTGGCTGATTCTTTCTCTAACTGCCTACCTCATTGCTCATTGGACTTATCTCCATATAAAGTCTGCATCACCACCTGATTGGGGTGAGGCTGCACAAATAGCTCTTGAATCTATTTTCCCTCAAATAGTCGTGTATTTTCTTTTACTTAAAATTGAACGCCTCACTCCCATTGCACGTAGTTGTGGTTTTGACATTCATATTTCCAGGTGCAAGATGTGAGCCTACTCTTCGAGAACGCTTGCGCGAACTGCTTTCTGCCCTTTGCCTTCTGCCTTGTCATAACGAGAATTTTTAACACCGACCTACTTACCGTCAATTTCTGATGTTGATGTCATTATCTCTAATTTGTTTTCATACGTTGTATATATTGTCCAAAATTAATGCTAATTTTCAAAGCAGTACGCAGTAGAGCAGGAGTCAAAGCAAGTGCCCCTTCGTGCCACCAATAAATTTGTTGCCAGATGGCCTTGTACTCAGGTAAAAAGGGCTGAATCATATCTTTCCAAGTGTAACTCTTAGCTAGAAAAGGCACAAAATATTCATGTTCTAAACCTAATTCTATAGGAAAACTACCCCAAGCATTTGCTTCAGCGAAGGAAGGATTGAAGCAAAAAGTTTCAATCGCTTCTATCGTGGCAGAACGCACATCAGCCTGGGGATTAACTAAGCTTAAATCAAGTAGTAAGTTGTCAGTAAAACTGCATATTGTTTCCCGAACAATATGATAACCCCAGTTTATCACTTGTTGATTATATTCATTTTTAAGAACAGGTTTTATTTGCTCATCTACTTCTTGATAATCAACTACTGAACCATGATCTGCAACACAAGATATTTCCATGAGCGCAAATAAAAATCTATAGTTATCGCAGAAACCTAGATTATGTTCGATATCGAAGAAGTATGTCTCCGGTCTTCTAAATTGGTTTTTTAAAACTTGATGTCCTAAATACGGGAATAAGCTCACAGGGAGCTTACCTGTAGAAACAGACATAATGCTGGAAAGCATATAATGCAAGCTACCAGCAGCACCTACATCAACAAAACCAAATTCAGTTATATCTAACATTCCTTCTTGTTTTAAATACTTAAGCATAACCTGGCGCTTTTGGTCAGCATTGTGAAGAATGATCTCCTGTATATTTTCATTTTGAATCAATAGTTGATTCAGCTTTTTGCGTTCATCAAAAGTTGTATTACGTAACCAGTCTTTTTCCGTAATATCTATAGAAAACAGGCTAGATTTTATTTGTTCGGGATTGATATTAAGTCGGGATAGCATAGTGTGTACTGACAAAGGCGAGTCAACAGTAGCTGATGACCAAAAGATGCCATTTAAGTGTTCTTCATCCACACTGGTAATACTCGGAAGTAGCCAAGCACATCTACTACCGTAGAGGTAACGAAGTTCACAGTCAAAATCAAGCTTCTTGATTAACCTGCGTGCGATTTCGAGCAATATTTGACCATCTCTCGACACAAAGTAGAGTCGCTTTAAGCCTAATTTTTGAGCGCGTCCCAATACCCATAGGGTAAAACTAACTAATAGAGGAGCAATTACGCCCGCAGCAACATCACGTTGAGCTTCTTGTCTGGAAGATAAAGCAGGAACTGTTAAACGTGCTAATCTCGATGCTCCGGCCATAGCAGAAGATAAACCCTCTGTGCTCCATCTGTAAGAATCAAGAATTTTTTCATACCGATTCAGTTTGGCATTAAGAAATGGCCTAACTTTAAGCCCAACGTCCTTTGCAGATTGAACATCAGACCACAAGTCGTCACCACGATGAGACACTAAGTTAGGAGCAGTATCTTCACAGCGTAGAATTTCTCGGAACAGTTTACCTGATGCTTTTGATTTAGCATAGTCACACGATACATAACAGCGATCGCCTTTTAAATATAGACCATGATCAGCTAGCTGCTTTTGGATAAACTCAGTTCCCAAATACATATCCGATACAAAAATAATACGCTGGTTGAGATCGCGTGCCGACTGCACAAGTTCTCTGGCTTGGGGTACAGGGCGAATTAATTCAGCTTCTAACTCAAGTTCTAACTTCATCAACTCCTCACACTGCGTTTGAGTTAGCCCTAATGCATTTGCAAGTTCAGCATAAATTTGATGCAAATTTACTTGAGAATCGATACCGCCTGCATTTTGGAAAACACGCATTTGAGCATCGATACGAGCGTGAGCAAAGGCTTCTGGTGTATATTGCAAAAGTGATGAATATTGAATTTTTTTTCCTAAAAGAATAGCACCTGACTGTGGCGAACCAAATGCTCGCGTTAGCACAGTATCAAATACATCAAACGAAGCAATCTTAGTCATAATATTTGATTGGTTTTTTATTAGTTACCAAGAATTTTTTCGAGTTTATACTGCCTTCTGTTCATAGTAAAAAATATAGGTATTGACCTACTTCTTTTGCTGATGCTATTGCAGTTGAGCATATTTTATCAATCAGTAAATGATACTCTTAATATGGTCAGCAAGACGAATTGCTAAAGCAACAATGGTGAGTGTCGGATTCGCGGAGCCGCCTGTAGGAAATACTGAACTACCAGCTATATACAAATTACTAATTCCATGTACTCGACAATTCTCATCAACAACACCTTGTTTAGGATCTATATGCATACGGGTAGTTCCCATTTGATGGCATCCTGCCGCTAAAGAGCCACCCTCAGTGAGTAGTGGGGGAGGCCAAGAATTATCGTCATCGGAAAGCTCAATTATTAGCCTACCAAGTCCTGTACGACGAAGCTCCTCATCAATAATCTGCTGCACGCGAAGAATAGTTTGTTTATGAATTAAACTTAGTTGTAAATTTAGTTTCGCTTTATTCACACCGAGCCGATCCTGTTCACGACTAAGTGTAATGCGGTTGTTTGGATCGGGAACTTGCTCTAACTTAGTCTCAAGATTAAAAATTAGGGGACTAAGTAAGTGTTTTTTGAAAATCTTTTTAAATGAGTTATCAGCTAAATATTTGAAGTGGTTAATGTTATCTTTCAAACACCATGGAAATTTAAAATCTGTCAAATTATCGGTATTTGCAGACGTTAAAGAGAAAGGCGAAAGTGTACCACTGTAATTGAGTATTCTCTCGCTCTCTTGTAATTCTTTGGATGGAAATAAACCAGCTATAGCTGAATATTGTTCTCTAGCTTCTTCAGTATATAAAATTGGATAATAGTTTTGGTTGGAGATGATAATCTTACCTGAACCATAGAGATGGGGATGCTCCATAAAGAATCTACCGACAATATCAAATTGATTACCTAGCCCAGTACTTTTAACTTTATTAGAAGCTAAGAGAAGGCGTGGAATCTCAATTCCCCCCATTGCTAAAATAAAAAACTTTGAGGAAACCCAGAATTTCCTGCCATTGATACAAGCAGTTCTCACTTTTGTGACAGTTTGAGCAGTATCATTTGTTTCAATCTCTACTACATTTGTATAAAGATAAGTATGAATATTATTAGCACGCTCAAGTTCCAATTTATAGGTATTTCCAAATCGTAGTGGTGGCACAGTAAATTGCCAAATTTTTGTAACTATTCGGTCTTTACATAAGGGAAGTAAACTTAACTTAGGATTTCCTATGGCTTCTACTAACTGTACAGGATCGTAATTAGGATAAGGAAGTTGACAGACCTTTTGAGCACGATTGTAGTATGGAATTAACTCTTGCTTGGTAAAGGGCCAGCCGCTATAAGGAACCCAAGAACGATCTTCAAAGTCAATTTTGTCAAGTGGTCGGCACCATGATTGCCAAAGGTTAGTATTACCGCCTAAAGAACGGGAACTTTTAATATATTTGAAATAGGGGAATTCAACATCCTCTCCCTCAGATAAAGATTGAGTAACTTCATCAGGTTCTATTCCCCCACTTTCGAGAAGGCAGACGCGATATGATTTGCTCAGAAATTCTTTTACCAAAGTAATTCCTGCGGCTCCAGCCCCCACGATGCAAATATCGCTATCGATAATTGTCTCTTCCGGTAAAGTTCGCGCATCAATAATCAAGATAATTTTCCTCAAATCTCTATAGTTATTGGTTGTTGATTTTTTATTATTTATGTTTTCAATCTCTGGTGACATTAGAGAATTAAGCAACTATTCCAGAGAGACTTCAATCGTTCAATCTCGATGGAGGTAATAGTTCAAGCGTTGTTTTAATTCCTGGATATGAGGTAAGCTAAGTATTGTGTAGTGATTACCGGGAATAGCAATTATCTCTAAGGCTTGAGAAGAAAGTTGATCCCAACCTAATGTGGGATTATCAAGGTGATGAGTAGTTCTCTCGCTAGCTCGAAATAGTTGAATGGCATGAGGATAAATTTGTGGCTGATAGTTCCATAAAGCTTGATTATTACTTTGGAAAACTTGTAAAAAACAATGTAATTGCTCAATCCCAATATCCAAAGGTATGAGGTTAGCTATCTTCGCCTGTTCGCAGAAATGATTTAATTGTTCTTCTGGCTCTAGTTGCTGAAGATTTTGCTCAGAAATAAAGCAGTTTTTCCCAGCAGAATTAGCCATGTCCCCAGCAAGATTGATTAAGACTGTAGCAGAATCATAATTCTCAAATTGTCCAGGTTTATTGCTAGGAACTGGGGCTAAAGTATCCAATAAAGCAAGCAGGGCTACTTGATGACCTTGCCTTTGTAACTGTTGAGCCATTTCAAAAGCCACAACACCACCCATTGACCAACCTCCTAAAAAGTATGGCCCTTGTGACTGAACAACACGCAGTGCTTTAATATAGTCCGTTGCCATGTCTTCAATGCTTGTGTAGGGTTGTGATTCCCCATAAAGACCAAGTGATTGCAATCCGTAGAATGGTTGGTCTGGTTCTAGGTGACGTGCTAACTCGTAATAACAAAGCACATTGCCACCGATGGGATGTACGAAAAATAGAGGCGGCTTAGAACCATGAGGTTGAATTGCAACTAAAGGGGACGATCGCACACTATCAGCCGACTGACGTAAAATACTAGCTAGCTGCTCAATAGTAGCTCCCTGAAACAAAGTAGATATTAGCAATTTTTGTCCAAACTGCTTGTGAATTTGAGCCATCAAGCGCACAGCCAAAAGTGAATGACCTCCCAAATCGAAGAAATTGTTTGTAACTCCGATAGGGGAAATATTCAAAAGCCCTTCCAAGATTTGTACAAGTTGTAATTCTAAAATGTCACGAGGCGCTACGAAGTTTTTCTGGAGTTTGGGTCTAATCGTATCCGGTGCTGGCAAATTTTGACGGTCTATTTTCCCATTTGGTGTTAATGGTAGCTCTTTTTGTAGCACAAAAGCTGTAGGTATCATGTAGTCGGGCAGTTTTTGTTTGAGGAATTGACGCAAATCACTCACACTAGGAGTTGTTTCTGGTCGAGGTACAACGTAAGCCACTAGGTGTTTGTCGCCTGGGTGGTCAACTCTTGCGATGACCACGCTTTCTCTGACTTCCGGGTGTTGAATTAGCAGGGCTTCGATTTCTCCAAGTTCAATGCGGAAACCGCGAATTTTCACTTGGCGATCTCTCCGACCAATAAACTCGATATTACCGTCGCTTAAGTAACGGGCTAAGTCACCAGTTTTGTAGAGGCGGGCCCCGGGTTGATCGCTAAATGGATTAGGAATGAATTTTTCGGCAGTCAATTTTGGGTTGTTTAAGTAACACCGAGCAAGTCCATTACCACCAATATAAATTTCGCCTGTAACACCAATTGGTACTGGTTGTAATTTAGTATCAAGGAGATAAATTTGTGTATTGGCAATGGGGCGACCGATAGTTACACTACTATCTCTATTTATTTCCGCAAATGTAGAATAAGTCGTATCTTCAGAAGGTCCGTAAAGATTTAAAACTCTCTGAATATGATGATTTTGATAAATCTGTTGTACCAGTTGATTTTGTAGTGACTCACCAGCAAGATTAACTGTCCTCACTGAAGCAGGTAAACCATCTATTTTTAATAATTCTGTAATAATGCTGGGCACTGTATTTACCAAGCTTACTTCATCAGTTAATGAGGGTAAATGCAATGCATTTTCTACAAGAATTACTCTACCACCCCAACTGAGGGGAACAAAAAGTTCAAATATTGATAAATCAAAACAAATGGATGTTGAGGCTAACACTCCAGTCAAATCATCATCTGTAAAGACGTCTCTTGACCATGTTAATAACGCAACACAATTTTGATGTTCAATTGCTACACCTTTGGGAATACCAGTAGAACCGGAAGTATATATCACATAAGCTAGGTGATGAGATTTAACTTCATTCCACAGATTTTCTGTACTTTGTTGAGTAAGCAATTGCAATTCATTATCTACACAAACAACTTGCACATTTGGTTGAGCAAATAATTCAACTAAATGGGTTTGAGTCAGCAGTACCTTTGCTTGGCTGTCTTCTAGCATGAAAGCCAAGCGTTCCTGGGGATAACCTGGGTCTAGGGGTACGTAAGCTCCACCTGCTTTGAGAATACCCAAAAGTCCTACAACCATTTCTAAAGAGCGCTCCATGTATACACCTACCAGCACCTCTGGCTTTACACCCAGTTTTTGCAGGTAGTGTGCTAATTGATTCGCTTGAGCATTCAGTTCTCGGTAAGTTAGTTGTTGTTCTTTAAAGACCACAGCAATAGCATCGGGTGTATGCTCTACCTGATTTTCAAATAATTGATGGATCAATTGCTCTTTGGGATAGTCAGCCTGAGTATTATTCCACTCCACTAACAACTGATGCAATTCCTGCTCACCCAGAAGCTGCCCAGACTCATATCGTGCCAATGGTTCACCAGCCATCTGATTGAGAGTTCTGGCATAGTAACCACCGATTACCTCCATCTGCTTGTGGCAGAGCTTAGTTCCATCACCCGTTAAAACTAGTTGGATCTCAGATGAGGACAAATCCATTCTAAAATCAGCACAGAAAGTGAAGTTTGTCCGTTCATAAGCTGTTCCACCTAAAATCTCCTGTTTGCCGAATTTTTGAAGGCTCTGGTAAACATGAAAGTGGGTGAAGTTAAAGATTGTCTCGAACAGAGGCTGACCGCCAAACTCCTTTTGGATTATTGCCAAGGGATAGCGTCGGAAAGGCAGCAATTCTCGTTCTGTCTCGAAGGTCTCCCGTACTAAGTCTATCCAGGTTCCTCCAGGTAATTTTATTGAAAATGGCAAGGTGTTGAGGAACAGCCCTAGAACTCGTTCGCCATCAGACTCTTCCGGTCTGCCGTTGGATACCAAACCCGTCGTCACCTCTGAGTGTCCAGTGAGTAAACTCATTACTCTTATATGTACTGCCAAAAGCACAGTTTTAAGCGGGACACTAGTCGAGTGAGCCAGTTGTCTTAGACCTTGAGAAACTTCAGGGGTTAAGAAAACTTCCTGTATGTTTATTTGCTTATTGTTAGCGACTTTCTCGGCAGAAGACCAACGAGGAATAGTTGAAATTGTACTCTGGCTAAGTTTTTGAAACCAAAAGTCTCGATGCTCCTGTGATTCAATAACTTTGCGCTCCAAAGCGACAAAATCCCGCAACCCTATCTTTGGAGGCGGCTCAAGGGGAGTAACTTTTTCACCTAAGAGATAAAAGTATTGCTCAAACAACTCAGTGAGCATTGAAGCCACACTCCATCCGTCAAGAATGGCATGATGGAAGCTCAGAGTGAACTGAAATGTTTCTTCAGAACGGTTATGGATCTGAAAGCGCATTAAGGGAGGACAAGCCCAATCAAAATGCCGACTCTTTTCCACTTCTATCCAAGTAGTTATTGCCTTTTCTTGCTCGGCATAACAGAGGTGACAGAGATTCTCTACCTGCAACGGCACATCAATTGTGTGATAAACCAACTGCAAAGGTTCGCTAAAGTCGCCCAGGCTAAATGAAGTCCGTAGCACAGGATGGAGAGAGACCAACTGTTTGATCGCTTTCTGTAAAAGAGGAAGGTCGAGAATCGCTTTGAAATAATAGCTGAAAATGTCGTGGTAAATAGCAGTTTCCGGGCTGTACTCACTGTGGAACAGCATCCCCATTTGCAAGCTAGTCAGGGGATAGGCATCTTCTATACTATCTTGTAACTTCAAGCGATCGCGTTGACAGATGAGGTCAAACGCTTGGACTCGCTGTCTAATAGCCAGATCAGTCTTTACTATTGTCAGGTTTTGGATCAGTTCATGAATCGTCTGATGTTGGAATAGTTGCTGAAGTGAGATGTTCAAACCTCTTTCTCTGGCTTTAGACCGAACTTGAATGCTGCGGATGGAATCTCCTCCTAAAGCAAAGAAGTTGTCGTGAATACCAACTTGTTCCAAACCGATAACCTCAGCCCAAATTTCTGCTAGTATTTTTTCTTCGGGAGTGAAAGGTGCTACAAAAACCTCGTCTAATTCAGGACGTGTGCTTTCTGGTGCAGGTAGAGCGTTGCGGTCTACTTTGCCATTAGGTGTTAGCGGCAATGCCTCCAGTATAATAAAAACTGCTGGTATCATATACTCAGGCAACTGCTGCTTCAGAAAGTTCCGTAGTTGGCTGATGGTTGGGGACTGCTCAGTGTTAGGGACAACATAGGCTACCAACTGCTTTTCATTACCTTGGGTCTTCTGCACTAGTACTAAAGTCTCCCGTACAGATGGGTGTTGAGTTAGCAGCGTCTCAATCTCCCCTATTTCAATACGGAAGCCGCGAATCTTCACTTGGTTGTCAATTCTACCTAAGTATTCAAATTCTCCATTCGGCAAATAACGGGCTAAGTCTCCTGACTTGTAAAGGCGTGCCTCTGGCTGATTGCTAAAGGGGCTAGAAATAAACTTTTGTGCCGTCAGTTCTGGACGATTGAGATAACCCCTAGCCAAACCAGCACCACCAATACACATCTCACCCCAGACTCCAATTGGCACAGGTTGCTGATGCTGGTCGAGCAAATAAACTTGCAAATCAGGAATTGGACGACCAATAACACTGCTTGCGGCAATTTTCAGGTCTGCCAGCGTCAGTGGGCGATAGGTGACATGCACAGTCGTTTCTGTGATGCCGTACATATTGACTAACTGTGGTGACCGATCGCCGTGTAGCTCAAACCAAGGTCTCAAACTCTGAAGTTCCAGGCTCTCGCCACCAAAAATTACCAAGCGCAAGGCGAGTTGCTTGGCAGTTTCCAAGGATGCCTCTGCTCGTATGAGTTGGCGGAAAGCGGAAGGAGTCTGATTGAGTACTGTCACCTGCTGTTGGCACAACAACTTGTAAAAGGATTCTGGTGAGCGACTGATAAAGTAGGGTACAACTACCAGTCGTCCACCCCAAAGCAGCGCACCCCAGATTTCCCACACCGAAAAGTCAAAGGCAATGGAGTGGAAGAGTGTCCAGACATCCTGCGAGTTGAAGTTAAACCAGGACTGAGTTGCAGCTAGCAGTCTGGTGACATTCTGATGGTTGACTAGCACACCTTTGGGTTGACCGGTGGAGCCTGAAGTGTAGATTAGATAAGCTAAGTTATCAGCTGTGCAGCTATTGCTCGGATTATGTTGACTTTCTTTGGCAATAGTTTCCCCATCTGTGTCCAAGCAAACAATTCTGGTCTGATGTTCTGGCAGGTCTTTTAACAGTTGCTGCTCACTTAGCAATATTAGCACTTTTGAATCTGACAACATAAAGGCTAATCGCTCTTGGGGATACGCTGGATCTAATGGTACGTATGCACCACCCGCTTTCAGGATGGCTAATATTCCGATGACCATAGAAAGCGATCGCTCGACGCATACACCCACCAGCACCTCTGGCTTTACACCCAGTTTTTGCAGGTAGTGTGCTAATTGATTCGCCTTAGTGTTCAGTTCCCGATAAGTCAGATGCTGATCTTCAAAGATGACGGCAATAGCATTGGGTGTATGCTCTACTTGAACTTCAAATAATTGATGGATGCATTGTTCCTGGGAATAGTCAGCTTGAGTGTTATTCCACTCCATAAACAACTGCGATTTCTGTGCTTCCGTCAATAATGGTATCTCCCAAAGGTGTTGCTCAGGTCTAGCAACCATACCTTCTAATAAGGTAACGTAATGACCAAGCCAACGCTGAATCGTTTGGTGGTCAAATAAGTCAGTGTTATATTCACACTTTACAAAAAGTTCACTATTTGTTTGAGCAATATCCCAACTAATATCAAATTGAGAAGTATGATTATGATTTTGGTTGATGGTAAATTCCTCACCAAAACTCTGTGATTGCAAGGAAGATTTTTCTAAATTAAATACCGCTGTTACTAGAGGCGATCTACTAGAGTCTCGCTGTAGATTTAAATTCTCAATCAACTTGATAAAAGGATAAATTTGATGCTCGTAAGCGTCTAACAATACTTGCTTGACTGTATTTAGATACTCTGTAAATATTGCATCTCCAATAACCTGAGTACGTATCGGCAATAAATTCACACAGTGACCGACAAGATATCCATCTTTGAAAGCAGATTGTCCTGCGGAAACGATACCAACAACGATATCTTCCTGATTACTCAATCGGTGTATTAACACCATAAATCCAGCCAGGAGTGTGGTTAATAAAGTGCAGTTACATTGCCCACTCAGACGTTTTAAATCTCCATATAATGATGTATCAATCCTTATCTTTTGTCGAGAACCTTGATATGTGTTTACCGCTAGGCGGGGGCGATAGCTAGGTAATTCTAATACTGGTACTGTACCTGCAAATTGTTTTAGCCAATAAGCCTCAGCTTTTGCCATTGCTGGACTTTGTTGCAGACTGGCTTCCCACTGAGCATAATCACTCAATTGCATCGGTTTTGGCAGTTGATAAGCAACATTTTGGCACTCTGCAACATAAATTGTACTCAATTCTCGGAGCAAAATACCAATTGACCAACCATCGGCAATAATATGATAAATAGTAAAAATTAACAGATGATGTTGTGACTCTAGCTTAACAATATGAACCCGCAGTAATGGCCCTTGTTCCAGGTCAAAAATTTGTTCAGCTTCTGTTGTTAACAACTTTGATATTTTCCCTTTTTGCTCATTGTTTTCTAAAGTTGAAAAATCAATGAAAGGAATGTTTATGAGTAAATTTGCTTGAATTTTTTGATAATCGCCTTCAGGACTAAAAGTGACTCGTAGAGCTTCGTGACGATTGACAATTTCTTGAACAGCCCTACCCATTGCCTCTAAATTAAAAAATCCGCGCAGGTCACTAGTAATTGATTGGTTGTAGGCACGAGAAGCATTGTCTCCCATCTGAGCGACAAACCAAAGCTCTTTTTGTGCTTCTGTTAAAGGTATCTTCCGGGCATATTTTGAATTTTGATTACTGTAGATATTAGCAGATGATAAATTATTTGTAGAAATATGAATAGATGGTAAAAACTCTCCGGCTTGCATTTCTACAACGCTTTGCTTGACTGCCCAAATTATCTGCTCAATATCCGCATCAGTATGAGCCGTAGATAGATAAAAGGTGCGTCCTTCCCAAACATAAACACCTTTTTCGAGTAGGTGATAGAAAAATAAATTACTCAGTTTTGTTTGACAATTAAAACGGAAGAGTGAACCAAAATTAACTAGACGAATTGGTACTTGTGTTTGCTCGAAGTAACTGTTAAGGATTTCGACTAGTTGAGTTGTCCTTTGATTTAACTTCTCCTGAAGTTGGGGACTATTATTTTTAATGTGATTGAGTGCAGCATAAGCGGCGCTCATTGCTAGAGGATGTTTGAAAAAAGTACCAGCAAAAAAAGTGGTTTCCCCTTGAGGATAAGACTCATCTCCATAGTTCCAAAAACCACCGTCGAGTGCGTCTAAAAATTGTGCTTTGCCAGCTATTACCCCAATGGGTAAACCAGCAGCAACGGCTTTTCCATAGGTGGTAATATCTGCTTGAATATCCCATAAGCCTTGAATGCCACCAGGATGCATCCGAAAGCCGGTAATCACTTCATCAAAAATTAAGACAATTCCTGTTTTTTTGGTCAATTCCCTGAGTTCATGTAAAAACTCTTTGGGTTGCCAATCTGGACGACTGCTTTGTATCGGCTCAACTAAAATGGCGGCTAATTCATGTGCATGGGCTTTGATTAGATCGAGGGATTCGCTGCTGCCATAGTCTAGAGCGATCGCATCCTCGACAATGTAAGATGGAATACCCGCAGCTGCCGGAATCGAACGCAATTTTCCATCGTCGCCTGTGATTCCTTTAACTAAAACCCCATCAAAGTTACCATGATAAGAACCTGCAAATAAAGCAATTTTAGAGCGTCCTGTAACGGTGCGTGCTAGGCGAATTGCTCCCATAACTGCTTCTGTGCCATCGTTGCAAAAAGCTGCTCTCTCTGCACCTGTGAGGGAGCAAATTAACTCGGCAACTTGGCCTGCAAGACGGGATTGCGGCCCATGTAAGATGCCTTGTGCCATCTGCTCTTGCACTGCTTCGACAATAAAAGATGGTGAATGACCAAATAACAGCGCACCAAACCCCATTGATATATCTACATATTCGTTGCCATCCACATCCCACAGTTTCGCACCGACTCCACGCTGTCCGTGAATGGGATAGATGATCTCTTTAATAGAGGGGAGAAATCCTGATATTGCCCTGCTATTGGCATGGCATGAACGATAAGCTTGGGTAAGTCGTTTAGATTCTTGTGTACGCTGGACAAAACGGGCAATCAATGCGTCAAGATGTTGTTGCTGGAGAGGAGTTAATAAAGCGATCACATCTTTGTCAATTTGTTGGGAAGCGGTTTTTTGAGTTGGAATTGATGTGTAGTTTGAGGGAGATGTTACTTGGTCATTTTTAGATGCTATTTCTGTTGACAATTGACTATGAGTAAGTTGTCCACTTTGATGTCCAGGAGATTGAATATTTTTTAATAACGGCGATGCATTTTGAGATAATTTTCCTTCAGGCAATAAGTCTATTAGTTTAGACATGACCTGAAGATGCTGTGTGATAATCTGCTCAATGGTTGTACTAGCTATGGGCTTGTCGTCTTTTTGGTTGGTGAGGTTGGGTATTGTTTCTTGGGGTGAAGCCGTTACCGTTGCTTCTTCTGGTGGTAGTTGTTGAACTATGTGAAGTGCTAAAGCATCAACAGTTGAAAAATCTTCTAGCAACAGGCGAAAAGAAATCTGCACACCTAACTGTTTTTCAATGGCGCGACTAATTTGCAGTAATGAAAGAGAATCTGCACCCATTTCCAGAAAACTAGCGTGAATATTTATTTCAGACGAATTTACCCCCAGGGAATTGCTCAAAATGTTCTTGAGGACTGGCAAAATTTGATTGTATTGCGAGGAGTTGGCGATTCCAACGGAAAGCTTTTCTTCTCCTATCAGAGACGCTACGCGTAGCTTGCTTCCCCGAAGGGGTATGGAACGCTGCGTGGAGCTTACTTCCCCAAAGGGGGACGCTAACGCATTTTTAGTATCATGGATAGAAGTTGTATTTTGAAGTAATGGATTATACGCATTATTTTGGGGAGCAATCCAGTATCTTTTGCGCTCAAAGGGATAGGTAGGCAATATCAGACGATGGCGTTGCTCATGTCCATAAAATTTTGACCAATCGACATCAACTCCTTGCACCCAAAGTTTACCCAGTGTATTCAGTAAAAACACCACATCAGATTGTTGATTTTGTGGATGTCTCAGTGAAGAGAGAACCACATGACCAGCCGCTTTTTGCTTTCCCACCAAAGTACTTAATGTTCGTCCTAGGCCGACCTCTAAAAAAATTCGCTCTGATTCTTGCAGTAACTCGGCAATTCCCTGGCTAAAGCGTACCATTTGCCGTAGGTGTTTTGCCCAGTAACTTGGGGCGATCGCTTCATTTGTAGTAATCCAAGTGCCTGTTAAATTAGACACAAAGGGTATTTTTGGCGGATTTAAGCTAATTTGGCTAACTTGTTTGATGAATGGCTCTAAAATCGAGTCCATCATTTGAGAATGAAAAGCATGGGAAGTATGCAGACGACGACAATCTACACCTTGCTGGCTCAGACGATGTTGTAACTCATCAATAGCTGCTGTTGTTCCTGAAACCACACACATCTCTGGTGCGTTACTTGCAGCTAAGGATATCTCGCCTAACAGAGGTGTGATTTCTTGCTCAGATAGTGGAACAGCCAGCATCGCACCACCTGGAAGTTCTTGCATCAGTTGTCCGCGAATAGTTACTAGTGCTAAAGCATCTTCTAGAGAGAACACACCAGCTAGAGTTGCAGCAACATACTCACCAATACTGTGACCAATCATCGCTTCTGGATGAATACCCCACGCCATCCACAACTTACTTAGAGCATACTCAATGACAAACAGCGCTGGCTGTGTAATATGAGTTTGTGTAAGTAGCTGTGCCGCAGTTGTAGTTTGTTCTTGGCTCGGATAAAGAATATCACGTAGATCCAGTTTTAAAGGTAATTTGAGCAATTCACAACAGTAATCAACCTGTTGTTGAAAAATTGGCTCAGTTTGATAAAGTTCCCGACCCATATCCACATACTGAGCGCCCTGACCAGGAAACATAAACACAATCTGTCGCTGACAGGGTTCGGTGAAATTGGTCACAACTCGTTGCAGGTCTAAGGTTTCTAAGACTTTCGTCGCATCGCCAAGATTTTGGCAAACTACCATCCGGCGATGTTCAAAAGCTCGGCGGCCGACACCAAGGGTGAAAGCCACATCCGCAATATTCAAATGAGGACTTTGCTGGAAATGCTGCACAAGATTCGTTGTAGCAGTTTCTAATGCAGATGCGGTTTTAGCTGACAAACACAACAGAAAGTATTCACTTTTGACTTTTGACTTTTGACTTTTAACTTGTAAAGGGGCTTCTTCAACAATCAGATGGGCATTAGTTCCACCCACACCAAAGGAACTCACACCTGCGCGTCGAGGAGTGCTATTGGTCTTCCATTCAGTTAATTTAGTATTGACGTAGAAGGGACTGTTAATAAAATCTATTTGGGGATTAGGCTCCTGGAAATACAAACTAGGTGGTATCTGTTTGTGCTTGAGTGCTAATACAGTTTTGATCAAACCTGTAATCCCAGCAGCTACACCCAAATGCCCAACATTTGTTTTCACTGAAGCGATGGCACAAAAGCTTTTCTTGTGAGTGCTGCTACGAAAAGCTTGTGTGAGTGCGGCGATTTCAATTGGATCTCCTAAGAATGTTCCAGTGCCGTGTGTTTCAATATAAGTTATCGTCTCTGGTTCTACTTCGGCTACAACTTGAGCGGTTCTAATCACCTTTGCTTGACTGTCTATCCGGGGTGCGCTGTAGCTAACTTTATTTGCTCCATCGTTATTGATAGCAGAACCTTTGATGACAGCATGAATGCAATCTCCATCTGCTAGAGCATCTTCTAATCGCTTCAAAACCACAATTCCCACACCTTCACCGCCAACAGTTCCCTGTGCTTTGGCATCAAAAGCACGACAGTGACCATCGGGAGACAAAACGCCCCCATCTGTATAAAAATACCCAGCTTTGCGTGAAGCATTTATAGAAACCCCACCAGCCAAAGCCATCTTACATTCCCCATTCAGTAAGCTTTGACAGGCTAAATGCACAGCAACTAAAGAACTTGAACAGGCAGTTTGTACTGTATAACTCGGCCCTTCTAAATTGAGTTTGTAAGAGACGCGTGTAGTCAAATAATCTTTATCATTGCCAATCAAAAGTTGAAAATAATCAACTGATTCGGTGATATCTTTATTTGTATAAAAGTTAAATAAATAAGTGTTAAGTTCAGCACTAGCATAGACACCGATCGCACCTTGATATGTTTCGGAATTATAGCCAGCACTTTCCAGGGCTGACCAAGCACATTCTAAAAAAATTCGATGTTGGGGATCGGTAATTTCAGCTTCTTTAATATTAAACCCAAAAAATGAAGCATCAAATAATTCCACGTCTTCTAAAACGGCGCGGGCTTTAACATAGTTAGGAGCTTTGATAGCACTTAATTCTATTCCTGATGCCAGTAATTCTTCATCGGTAAAAAAAGAAATTGAATCTACACCATTTTGCAGATTCTGCCAAAATTCATTTATATTCTTCGCACCGGGGAAACGCCCTTCCATGCCAATAATCGCTATTTCTTCACCATTGCTCACAAATTGATAATTTTCCATTATTTATTAATCCTTTAATATTCATTTATAACTTACACAAAAACTCTCTAAAACTCTTATTTCTCAGTGTCCTCTGTGGTACCCTGCGGGAAGCCGCTTGCGCGTCTACGATTTTCCGTGACTTGTGCGTAAGTCCTGTCATTGATTGAATTTAATTTTTGCATCCGATTTTTGCGATGATTTTTACCAGCTTTAATTTCCTCAGTTTGAATGTTGATTTCCGAAGCAGATAATGTATTTTGTTTATCAATATTCAGGTGTTTTAATAAAGAGCTTATCGTAGGATATCTGAACATATCGACCATTGATAATTCTATTTTTAAGACTGCACACAATTGACTATGAACCTTAACCATGAGTAGTGAATTACCACCAAGTTCAAAAAAGTTATCGTGGATGCCTATTTTCTCAATATTGAGTACCTGCTGCCAAATATTAGCGATGTTTCGTTCTATCTCTGTTTGTGGCATCACATAACTAACAGCCAATTGAGAACGCAAACTTTCTATTGCAGGCAGAGTTTGGCGATCTATCTTACCGTTAGGCGTGAGTGGCAGAGCATCCAGTAAAATAAAGGTTGATGGCACCATGTACGCGGGTAACTTTTCACTCAAGAAACTCCTCAACTCATCAGTTGTGAAACTTTGATTTTGCTGCAAAACTACATAAGCCACTAACTGCTGTTTGTCTTGCTGTTCACCCACAGAAGTCACCACGGCAGTTCGTACTCCTGGATGTTGTGCTAGACTGGCTTCAATTTCTCCGGGTTCGATGCGGTGTCCCAGAATATTCAACTGAAAATCTACTCTCCCCAAAAACTCAATGTTGCCATCAGGAAGATAACGCCCCAAGTCTCCTGTAGAGTACAAACGCTCTTTAGTTAGGGGATGAGTGATGAAACTAGCGCGGGTTTTTTCCTCATCTTGCCAGTACCCTTTAGCTAGACCAATTCCAGCACAGTAAATTTGTCCTGCCACCCATACCGGACAGTCTTCTAGTGCATCATTTAAGATATGGTATCGGGAGTTGGCGATCGCTTGACCATAAGGAATACTTTTCCAGGTCTGGTCGATGGTTGCAATGGGGTAGCAGATGTTCCAAAGAGTTGTTTCTGTAGGGCCGCCAACACTGACTACTTGCACCCTTGGGGCTATAGCTGTGATTTTATCAGGTAGAGTTAGCCCAATCCAATCTCCACCGAGAAACGCTAAACGTAAACTCTCAAATCTCAACTGAGGTTGAATATCTGCGTACTCCACCAACATTTCCATCATTGCTGGTACTGAGTTCCAAATTGTGATTTGCTGTTTTTGGATGAGTTCAAACCAATGGGTGGGATCGCGTCTGGCTGATGCTACTGGCATGACGATCGCACCTCCAGCAGCTAAGACTCCAAAAATGTCAAAAACTGACATATCGTGGTGTAAAGCCGTTAAAGCTAATACTCGGTCTATTGGACTTACACCAAAGCGTTGGTTAGTATAGATAATTGCATTGACTACACCCCGATGAGCAATCATCACTCCTTTCGGAAGCCCCGTAGAACCAGAAGTGTAGATTACATAAGCTAAGTTATCTGGTTCGTTAACCAATTGTAAGGGCTTGTGGTTCTCATTGGTTAGCTCTGCGGTGTCCACACAAAGCCGATGAATGCCCTCTGGCCATTCCAAGCTATTGTTCAGCCAAGACTGGGTTAAAACCTGCTGGACTTTTCCATTTTCTAGGAGATACCACAGGCGCTCTTTGGGTAAATTTGGATCGATGGGCAAGTAGGCAGCTCCCGATGTTAAAATCCCTAGTACGGCTGCGACTTGTTCCCATCCCTTCTCCATAACTACGGCAACCAAAGTGTTGGGTTGGACACCTAAGTGCTGCAAGTGGCGACCGATTTGAAGAGAGTGGCGATACAATTCCTCGTAAGTCAGAGTTTTGTTGGTGGCAACCACAGCAACTTGTTGGGGTCGTTGCAATGCTTGGGAGATAAACAAGCTGTGGAGCGTTTCTTCGGGTATGGGGGCTGCGGTGGCGTTGCTGGCTGCTCTTTGAGCAAGTTGGGCTGGTGGGACTAGTTGCCTTGTTTGCTCTTGCCAAGGTTCCTCTTGATCGGCTAAGTTTTGCAGAAGACGACAATAAGCTGTAAATATGTCGTCAACCATTCCTGTGGGAAAGAGATCCTCCACAGCATCCAAGTTAAATTCTAGACCGCCAGCACTCTCGCTATACTGAAAATCCAGCCATACTTGAGGCGTTTGAGCCAAACTGTAAACTAATTCTCCAATATCTGCCGGCCACTCAGTAATTTGGGAACTATCCCTGCCTTCTACTTCTTTAGGAGTGCTGGTGAACACCACAGGCATTGTTGCTCCTAAGATGTTTCTACGGTTATGCGCTAATTCTCGCAGGACTCGCACACTACTAACAAATTGATGCTCTAAATCCTGCCATAGTTGTTGCTGAATACGTTGTGCGCGGACTTCAAAAGAATTTTGTTCGGAATTATCTACTTGTAGTAGAGTAGATGAGGCGAATTCTCCAATAATTTTGTTGACTTGGGGATGCAAGGGCAAACGATCAAAGCGTGGAACATTGATGGTAAATCGAGGACTCTTGCTCCAAACAGCTAAAACCTCTGCATAGACAGCTAGCAATAGTCCGGTGGGTGTCAAGTTAGCCTTAGCAGCCCGATTTTTTAGCCTTAGCCATGCCTCTGGCTCTAATTGTCCATGACGACGCACGAATTTAGGATGAGATAATGAACTGGGATTTTTAACCAGGGGTAACTCTGGTGCGGGAGGTAGGGTGAGGATACGATGCTGCCAATATTCTAGGGAGCGTTGAAATAGTGGAGATGCTTGCAAAGCCACCAAGGCTAAAACATAGTCTCGAAATGAAAGCTCAAGAGGCTGAAGAGGAATTTGGGGAGCTTGGTAAAGTTGAATCAATTCGAGAAAAAGAATGTGGTAACTCCAAGCATCGAAGAATATACCATCAATGCTAATGTGTATTCTGGTAAGGCGATCGCTCATGAAAGCACAAATCTCAAACAATGGCCACTGGTGACTCGGTAGCACTTGATGAGACATGCGATCGCGAGTTTTTTCTAACTCCAAAGCAATGATCTCAGGATCTTGTCCCCGAAAATCCCGAAGTTGGATTTGGTATGCAGGAACTTGTTCGAGAATCTGCTGTTGACCATCTGGCAAAACGATCGCTCTTAACATATCATGACGTTCTATCAATCGCTGCCATGCTAAATTCAGCCGTTTTATATCTAAATCCACCATTTCGATTTCACAATAAGCATGGATTGAGACATTACCTAATTCCATAAAGCTATTTCTACCTATCCAGTAAGCCTGCTGCATATCGTTGAGGGGGAAAGGTAAATATTTTTGCTCTGGATTAGGGACAATTACAGGCAGTAGGCTGAGAGAATCTTCAGCTTGTTCGGCTTTGGAGGTTGTCAAGTTACCCCGTAGCCGCTTTGCTAGTAGGGCTTGTTTAGCTGCTGAAAGTTGCGATCGTTGTTCATCAATATTTTTGTTTGCCATAGTCAGAGAAATTTTGATTTGGGATTGCTCTGTAACATTAAGTAAACACTAATCAAATTTCAATACATAATTAAGATTCAACCTTCAAAAAATATTCAACTTGTTCTTCAGTTAACTCTGCTATTTCTGCAATCAGGACTGCTTCAATCATCACAGATAATTCAGCGATGGTTGATGCTTCCAGTAACCTGCGTACTGGTAAATCTACTCGTAATACTTCATGGATTTTAGACATTAGTTGTGTTGCTAAAAGTGAATGTCCTCCCAATTCAAAAAAGTTGTCATGAATACCCACTTGCTCAATACCCAGAAGTTCTTGCCACACTTGAGAAATAATCTGTTCAGTTTCGTTTCTGGGAGCTACATAAGCATTAGGTAATTTTGGTCTAGAATGTATTGATTTAGATTCACGAAGCTGTTGAAATTTCTCTAAAGCAGATGATACTTTCAAAGTATGATTTTGCTCAATAACCAGCATAAAATCTTGTGTGGAAACAATCAATTGAGGGATATTTTGACGCAGAATCCGAGAAAATATCTCTTTGCCTTCTGGCGATAATATTCCTTGGTTGAGGTTTTCTTGTTGTAACTGTTTCAGTTCAATTGGCACTGCTGTGTTGACTGCCATTCCCACTTCTTGCCAAGTATCCCAATTAATTGATAGGGTAAAAATTCCGTCTTTAGCTGTTTTAAAATAAGCGAATGTGTCTAAAAAATTATTAGCGGCACAATAGTCTAGTTGACCGAATCCCCCTAAAACTGAGTTGAGGGATGAACAAAGAATTAAAAAATCTAACAGCTGATTTTTAAAGATAGTATCGAGTACTCTAGCTCCTATAACTTTCGGGTAAAATACACTTTCTGCTACTTCTGGGGTTTTAAGTTGAATGACACCCCCACCAGCAATTCCGGCTGCATGAATCACACCGTGAATTGCGCCAAATGTTTGATATGCCTCTTGTATTACTAGTTGCATTTGTTCTAGGTTGGCTACATCGGCATTCTTGACTAAAACTTTTGCACCCAAGTCTTCTAGTGCTTGGATTTTTAATATCTTGCTAGTGATTTTGTCTTGAGGATCGTGAGTTTGTTGCCATTGTTGCCATTCTTCTCTACTAGGAAAAGCTGAACGCCCAATTAATATTAATCTTGCTTGTACTGTCTGTGCTAGATACTCTGCAAGAACTAGACCCATGCCTCCTAAGCCACCTGTAATTAGGTAAACTCCTTGATGGCGCAGTCTTGGTGTTGGTGAAATATCTAATTGTACAGATTCAAAAGTTTGCACCCATCGATGATTGCTACGGTAAGCAATGATTGAGTTAGGAAGTTTGGCAATCAGTTCTGATAAAATTTGGTCTACAAGTTTTTCTTTGTGGGTGGTTACTGTTTGGTGGTGTTGGCTATTTGCAGGAGAATTTTTTTCACGCAGAGGCGCAGAGTCGCAGAGAGGATCAGGAGTTTTAGATTTGTTAATGACTATATCAATATCAATGCTTTTTAATGTGATATATGGATATTCTTGGGGAATTACTTTACAAGCACCGAGTATAGTTGCTTTCTCTGGGCAGAGTATTTCCAGTCCTGTGACTTGTTGTATATTGTTTGAGATCAGGCTAATTTGTAGGGGATCTGTGAAATTCTGCTCTGCTAAAGCTTGTGTTAGGTATAGCAAGCTATAAAAGCCTAAATTTTGAGTTTTTTGCCAAAAATCAATGTCTGAGTCTGTACGTTGATTTGGGGTGACACTCCATAAATGCACAATTGTTTGGGGGATTTTGTTGATAACACGGAGGTTTTTAATTAAGGTGTCATAATCATCACGTTGTTGAGGATTGAGGACATATCTGTGTTGGTTAACTTTGACGAATTGCTCTCCCACTTCCACGGAAATAACGTCTTGGTTTTCTTGTTGCAATCGTTGCACAAGTTGAGTACCCAAGCCACATTCATCCACAAAAACTAGCCAGCATGACTTTTGCTTTGCAATTTCTGTGTTGTAAAAAGGCTGAGGCGGCATAGATTGTTTCCAGACCGGCATATAAAACCAAGAACCAATATCTGGCTTTTTCTCCGATAATGGGGCGTAATTGTTAAGAGTATCTGTTTGTTTTTGTGGTTCGATCCAGTAACGCTGGCGCTCAAATGGATAGGTGGGTAAAGGTAGGCGATTCCTGCGGAAAGCTTCTCTAACGCGTTTTTCATGTCGATAAAATTTCGACCAATTAATCTCTTTGCCAGCTAGCCAAATTTGACCAAGTGTTGTGAGTAAAAATTCTCGATCTGATTGTTGGTTTTGTGGATGCTTCAGGGTAGATAATATAAAATGACTATCTGCTTTTTGTAAAGATTGTCTGGCGAATGTGCCTAAGGTTTTTCCAGGGCCTACTTCCAGGAACAGCCGATTTGATTCTTGTAACAAAAGTTTCAGCCCCTCAGCAAAGCGAACTGTTTGGCGCAGATGTTTAACCCAGTAGTTGGGGTCTGTTGCTTCTATATCTGCAATCCAATTACCAGTGACGTTGGATACATAGGGAATTTTAGGAGGCTTCAGGTTAACTTGGTTTACCAGCTGTCTAAATGATTCTAAAATCGGGTCGGTCATCTGGGAATGGAAAGCATGAGAGGTCAAAAGACGGCGAACTTTCAAACCTTGTGCAACGAGGTGATTTTCCAGTTGAGCGATCGCATCTGTAGAACCGGAAGCTACGCACAATGATGGGGCATTAATCGCTGCTAAACAAAGTTGCTCGTTCAAGAAGGGTTGCACCTGTTGGGCAGAAAGTGGCACAGCTAGCATTGACCCACGGGGTAATTGCTGCATAATCTCTCCCCGTGCTGCTACCAACGCCACAGCTGCTTCTAAGGAAAAGACACCCGCCAGATGTGCTGCTACATATTCACCGATGCTATGACCAATCATCGCTTGCGGATGAATGCCCCAGGACATCCACAACTTAGCTAAAGCATAGGCGATCGCAAACAGGGCTGATTGCGTGATGGCGGTCTGGTTTAGTTGCTGCGTCGCAGTTTCAACTTGTTCTTTCTTGGGATACAACACGCTACGTAAGTCAAGCCCCTGGTGTCTTTGGAAAAGTTCACAGCACAAATCAAGTGCCTCTTGAAACGTAGGTTCAACTTGATAAAGTTCCCACGCCATATTTACATACTGTGTTCCCTGTCCGGGAAACATAAACACTACGGGCGGGTTGCGCTGTTCTTGGTGAAAAGTCAAAACTCTGGGCGAATCTTTGATTTCTAGTGTTGTGACTGCATCGTTAATATCTTGGCAAACCAAGAACCGCCGATGGTTAAAGCCTCGTCTCCCGACCTGCAAGGTGTAGGCAACATCTCCTAAGTTGATTTCAGGATATAACCTCAAATGTTCAACTAAATTAGCTGTGGCAATGTCTAAAGCTGAAGCGGTTTTGGCAGACAGGAGTAACAATAGCCAAGGTCTGGAAGGACTGGAAGCTTCGATGCTGGGTGCTTCTTCCACAATTACATGAGCGTTAGTCCCCCCAATACCAAAGGAACTCACACCCGCCCGACGGGGGGTGTTGTTTGTCTCCCAAGGGGATAAAGTAGTGTTGACGTAGAAAGGACTGTTGCAAAAGTCAATTTGAGGATTGGGCTGCTGAAAGTTCAAGCTGGGAGGAATTAACTTGTGTTTCAGTGCCAGAACAGTTTTGATGAAGCCTGCGACACCCGCAGCCGCATCTAAATGTCCGATATTGGTTTTTACCGAACCAATGGCACAGAAACCATTTTTTTGAGTACTCTCACGAAACGCCGCTTTCAGTGCGGCAATTTCAATGGGGTCGCCTAGAACTGTGCCGGTTCCATGAGTTTCAATGTAGCTAATTGTTTCAGCTGCTACCCCGGCGACGGCTTGGGCTTGGGCGATCGCATTTTTTTGTCCTTCTATACTGGGGGCTGTATAACCAACCTTAACGGCACCGTCGTTGTTGATAGCTGACCCCCTGATGACTGCGTGAATACAGTCTCTATCTGCTAAAGCGTCTTCTAATCGTTTTAAAACCACGATGCCAACGCCACTACCAGCAACAGTTCCCTCAGCTTTGGCATCAAAGGCTCGGCAGTGACCATCAGGAGCAAAGATTCCTCCTTTTTGATAACTATAACCAACTCGATAGGGCACGCTAATTGAAACACCGCCAGCCAGTGCCATATCACTTTCACCAGCAATCAAACTTTGACAAGCAAAATGAATAGCAACTAGTGAGGTAGAGCAAGCAGTTTGAATCACTACGCTTGGCCCAGTTAAATTTAGTTTGTAAGAAACTTGCGTGGTTAAAAAATCGCGGTCATTACTCAGTAAAGTTTGATAAGTACCGATTGAGTCAATCAAGTTTCGGTTGCTAGCTAAGTTATTGAAGAGGTAGCCACCCAAGCTTAGACCAGCATAAACGCCAATCCGACCTGGATAAATTTCAGAGTTATAGCTAGCGTTTTCCAAAGCTTCCCAAGCACATTCTAGAAATAGCCGATGTTGAGGATCGGTTATTTCTGCCTCTTTTGGATTAAATCCAAAAAAGGAAGCATCAAATAATTCAATATCTTCTAAAACTCCTCCAGCTTTGACATAGTTAGGGTCTTGTAAAAGCTTAAAATCTATTCCTGAAGCTAATAATTCTGCATCGGTAAAAACAGAGATAGACTCAACACCATCACGTAGATTCTGCCAAAATGAATCCAAATTTTTGGCTCCTGGAAAACGACCAACCATGCCAATTACCGCTATTGACTCTGGGTCATTTAATGATTCTTGATGATTCATTTGAAGGACTCCTAATTTTCTGTGGCAGGGTAACTGTTTCTACGTTGGCGTTGCTGTTTTAAAGCTTCTCTTCGGGGAAGAGGATGTTCGCTAAGGGTTTGAAAAGATTCTCGTTCTGGCTCAAAAGCATCTCCTTGACTCAGATATTGGGCAAAAGAACTGATAGTTGGATATGTAAATAAATCGACTATTGATATATCTTTGTGAAAAATTTCTCGCAGCTTGCTATAAACTTGAACTGCCAGTAAGGAATGTCCGCCCAAATCAAAAAAATTATCATAAATTCCCACTTTTTCGACGTTCAGAACTACTTGCCAAATATTGGCAAGCATTCTTTCTATTTGAGATTGCGGAGCAACGTAAGCGGCTGCTAGTTCTTTTGGTAAATCGTCAGGCTGGGGTAGTTGCTGATGGTCTATTTTGCCATTAGCGGTTAACGGCAGCGCTTCTAGCACCACAAAGGCTGAAGGCATCATATACTTAGGTAGTTTTTCTTTGAGAAAGTCGCACAGGTTACTAACAGTGGGAATTGTTCCTAGCCGAGGTACTATATAAGCTACAAGCTGCTTGTTGCCTGGACGATCTTCCCGATTTATCACCACAGTTTGCTGTATATCAGGATGTTGGTTCAGCACAGCTTCGATTTCTCCAAGCTCAATGCGGAACCCACGAATCTTAACCTGACGATCAATCCGACCAAGGTACTCAATATTACCGTCAATTAAATAGCGAGCTAAATCTCCAGTTTTATACAAGCGACTTCTGAGAGTGCTGTTAGCGGTAGCGGGGCATTTAGCCCGTGCTGTTGGGGCGTTTAGCCCGTGCTGAGTGCTGTTAGCGGAAGCGGGGCGTTTAGCCCGTGAGGAGTTAGGAGTTAGAAATTCTCCCCCTGCTTCCCCTGCTCCCATGCTCCCCTGCTCCCATGCCTCCTCAAAAGGGTTGGGAATGAACTTTTCGGCAGTTAATTGAGGGTGGTTGAGGTAGCCTCGTGCCAGACCAACGCCGCCAATATAGAGTTCGCCGGGAGTTCCAATGGGAACTGGTTGCAAATGAGAGTCCAGAATATATAAATGTGTGTTGGCGATCGCTCGCCCGATGGGAATAGAATTGGTTATGTCAGTTTCAGGCGGAACCTCATAAACGCAGCATCCCACAACCGTCTCGGTTGGGCCATACTCATTAATAATTCTGGCATTAGGCATATAAGTACGCCAAAATGAAAGGTGATTTGCCGATAGAGAATCACCACCAATCACGATCACCTTGACTTGAGTTGCAATCTTTTTAATAGATAACAACTGGCTGAGGATTTCTAGATGAGCTGGGGTAATTTTAACGAGACTAAAATTGCTTTGGGAGTCCAAAACACTGCTGAGTACTTCTATTTCTTGCTTACTTGGTAAAAGTACTACACTCTTTCCCACCAACAGAGGAGAGAATAAACTGGTAATAGTTGCATCAAACCCAAGGGAAGAGTGAACCGGAGACCCGCATCCATCCGCGACTGCATAGGCCTGTGTACACCAATGTAAATAATTAACGAGTCCTTGGTGAGGGATCATCGTCCCCTTTGGTTTTCCAGTAGACCCCGAAGTATAAATTACATAAGCTAGGTTCTCAGGTTGAACATTACTGGCTATATTTTCTGTATTTTTACTATTAAAAATCTGATTATTTGTATCTAAACAAACTAATAATGCCTGATGCTCAGAAACTTTAGCAACTAACTTTTCCTGGGTCAACAATATCGACACCTGTGCATCACAGAGCATAAAAGTCAAGCGTTCTTGAGGATATTCTGGATCTAGGGGTACGTAAGCGCCACCAGCTTTGAGAATACCCAGTAGTCCTACTAGCATCAGGAGCGAACGCTCGATGCAAATTCCCACTAGTACCTCTGGTTTGACACCAAGCTTTTGTAAGTGATGTGCCAATTGATTCGCACGCTGGTTTAGCTGCTGGTAAGTTAGTTGCTCACCTTCATAAATCGCCGCGATCGCGTCAGGCGATCGCTCTACCTGCGCCTCAAACAACTGATGGATACACTGATCATGAGGATACTGAGTTTGAGTGTTATTCCACTCTGCTAGTAGCTGGTGCTTTTCGTGAGCAGAAAGCAGGGAGTGGTACTCATAGCGTTCAGTTGGTTGACTAGCGATCGCTACTAGTGTTCTGAGATAATAATCGCCAATTGTCTGAATCTGTTCTGCACTAAATTCCGTTGTTTTGTAGCTGAGGTGGAGTGTAATCTGGGATGAAGCAGGTACTAAACCAAAGTCCGCAACAAAGTTAAAGTTTGTTGCACCAAAGAATTTTGTATCTAACAACTGCATACCTTCAACTTGCAAAACTCCCTGATACACATGGAAGTGGACAAAGTTAAACGCCGTCTCAAAAAGAGGTTGATTACCTAAAAGCCTCTGTAATTCGGCTAATGGGTATCGGCGAAAGGGTAATAGTTCCTGTTCCGCCGCCAAGATACTTCGCACAAGTTCTATCCATGTTCCCCCAGTTAGCAAAACACGCAAGGGTAGAGTGTTGAGAAAAAGTCCTAGAACTCGCTCACCATCAGCTTCCTCTAACCGACCATTAGATACCAAGCCTGTGATGATATCGGGTTGTCCGTTGAGAAAACTTAACACTCGCATATGTGCGGCTAGGAGAATACTTTTCAGGGGAAGACTCTCTGATTGAGACAGCCGTTGCAGTTTTTGGGAAACCTCAGCAGATAGGAAAACTTCTTGGGTGACAACTTGATTTTTACTAGTCAATTGCTGGCGAGGATAACAGCGAGGGAGATTTGAAATTGTGCGATCGCGTAGTTTTTCAATCCAATAATCTCTGCATTCTTGAGATTCAATAACTTTTTTCTCCAAAGCTACAAAATCTCGAAATTTACTCATTGGTGGTGGCTGAATTAAATCAACTTTTTTACCCAGTGAGTAAAAATAAATTTGAAATAACTCAGTCAGCATTGAAGCCACACTCCACCCATCAAGAATGGCATGGTGAAAGCTAAGGGTAAACTGAAATGTTTCCTCAGTGCGGCGATGAATTTGAAAGCGCAATAGTGGGGGGTTTTTCCAGTCAAAATGCCGTTTCTTTTCAAGTTCTATCCAAGCAGCTATTACCTCATCTTGCTTAATAGTAGAAAAATGCCGCAAATCTTCTACCTGTAAGGGAATTTTCACCCTTTGATGAACCAATTGCAACGGCTCAGTGAAGTCTGTAAAATTGAAGGAAGTGCGTAAGATTGGATGACGACTTCCTAGTTGTTGCATTGCTGCTTGTAAAGTTTCAAGGACGAGAAAATTTTGGCAGTGATAGCTGAAAATATCGTGATAAGCAGCGCTCTCTATGTCATACTCACTATGGAAAAGCATCCCCATTTGCAGTCTGCTCAAAGGATAGGCATCCTCTACACCGTCAGGCAATTTTAGTCGATCTTCTTCACAGATCAGACTAAACTGTTGAACTATATTTGTTGTTGTGGCGACATCTATTATGGTTATATTCTTGGCTAATTCATGAATTGTTTGATGTTGAAAAATTTGCTCAATGGAAAAGCTCAATCCTCGTTGTTGCGACAGAGATTGAACTCGAATGCTACGGATGGAATCTCCTCCTAAAGCAAAAAAGTTATCGTAGATGCCAACTCGTTCCATACCGAGAACCTGAACCCAGATTTGGGCTAGTATCTGCTCTTGGAAAGTGCTAGGAGCTACAAAAGCTTCGTCCAATTCAGGACGTGTCGGGTCAGGTGTAGGAAGCATCTGACGGTTTATCTTCCCATTATTAGTTAGCGGCAAGGTATCAAGCAACACGAAGACGCTAGGAACCATATAGTCAGGTAATTGCTTGTTTAAGAAAGAGCGCAACTCGCTAATTTTAGGGATTTGCTCGTTACTTGGAACAACATAAGCTACTAACTGTTTGTCGTCCTTTTCGTCTTGGGCAACAACTACAGTTTCTCGTACAGCCGGGTATTGCGCTAATACAGCCTCAATCTCTCCCAACTCAATGCGGAACCCTCGCACCTTCACCTGCTGATCAATTCGCCCCAAATATTCCAGTTCTCCATTCGGCAAAAAACGGGCTAAGTCTCCGGTTTTATATAAGCGACTTTTGACAGTGCTAAGTGAGGAGTGAGGAGTGAGGAGTGAGGAGTTAGGAGTTAGAAATTCTCCCCCTGCTCCCCTGCTCCCCTGCTCCCCTGCCTTCTCGAAAGGGTTGGTAATAAATTTAGCAGCGTTCAAATCTGGTCGGTTGAGATAACCGCGAGCTAAACCCGCGCCACCCACGTACATTTCACCAGGTACACCAATTGGCACTGGTTGTTGATGTGAATCTAGCAAGTAAACCTGCAAATCGGGAATTGGACGACCAATGATACTGCCTAGACCAACTTGCAAATCGGCCCTACTTAGTGGACGATAAGTAACGTGTACCGTCGTTTCCGTAATGCCGTACATATTGACAAGTTGCGGGGAGCGATCGCCTCCGGTGGGGCGTAGCCCATCGCCATGTAATTCAAACCAAGGCTTTAAACTTTGGATATTTAGGGCTTCTCCACCGAAAATTACCCAGCGCAAAACCAGATCCGATGCAATTCCTGAAGATTCTTCTACCTGCATTAGTTGGCGAAAGGCTCCAGGAGTTTGGTTAAGTACGGTGACTTGTTCTTGACACAGCAACTTGTAGAAGTCTTTGGGTGAGCGACACAACCAGTAAGGCACTATCACCAACCGTCCCCCGTAGAGCAATGCTCCCCAGAGTTCCCAAACTGAGAAGTCGAAAGTAATTGAGTGAAACAGAGTCCACACATCATTTTGGTTAAAGTGAAACCAAGACTCAGTTGCTGCAAATAGCCTGGTGACATTTCCATGAGTCACCAAAACACCTTTAGGAGTGCCAGTTGAGCCGGAAGTGTAGATGACATAAGCTAAATTTTCGGGTGTTGTCTGATTGACAGGGTTTGACTGGCTATTTTGGGCGATCGCCTGCGAGTCGCTATCTAAGCAAATTACTTTGGTTTGACATTCCGGTAGGTCTTTGACCAAGTGCTGTTGAGTTAATAGTATGGGAACTTGGGCATCCGCCAACATTAAAGCTAGCCGATCGCGGGGATAGGTTGGATCTAGAGGGACATAAGCTGCACCAGCTTTGAGAATCCCAAGCAGACCTATTATCATGAAGAGCGATCGCTCTACAAAAATGCCAACCATCACTTCTTTTCCTACTCCTTGCGATTGTAGGTAATGTGCTAATTGATTAGCTCGGCAATTTAGCTCTCGGTAGCTCAAATATTGGTTTTCAAAAACTATAGCTGTAGCATCAGACATTTGTTCCACAACGCTCTCAAATAACTGATGAAGGCATTGTTCTTGGTTATAATTTGCTTTTGTATCGTTCCATTCAACTAACAGTTTGTGACGCTCGGCTGCGCTAATAATTTGCAACTCACTAATTAATACATCTGAATGACTAATAGCACTTTCTAATAATGTATAAAACTGTTCTGCCAAATGCTCAATTACTTTATCGGAAAATAAACTAGAATCATAGTTAAATTCTGTAATCAATGCACCTTCTACATCTATACAAGACAACTTTAATTTGAATTGTTCAAAACAGACATACTGTTTATAAATTTTAAATGAAACTTCACTGGCTAAATAATTTAGGTGACGTTGCTCAAATTCAAAACAAAATGGTAAAAATGGCAATTTATCAATCTTTGGAGCTTCATCAAATAGTTGCTCCCAACAGAAATACTCTTGCCATTCTTCTACCTGGCGTATTGATTCGTTAACTTGCTGAATAACCTTGCTGAATTTATCACTTTTTTCTAAATAAAAATGAACTGGTAAGCACTTAGCAAACAGCCCCATCATGTCTTGGAGTTCTTCATAAACTCGATTATTGCAGGTAATTCCTACTATCAAGTCTGACTCACCAGTTAGTCGCCAAAGTAATACTTGCCAGCAAGCTAGAAAAAATACAGAGGCTGAAGTGTTATGTTCCCTAAGAATTGCTTTAATTTTTGTCTTCAAGTCATAATTAACAGCGCATGATAAAACCTTGGGAGTAAATTCTTTTTTCTCCAAAAACTGATTTTCAATTACAAGCTTGAAATTAAGCAGAGAAGAAATATCCTTGCTACGCCAAACTTTGATTTCTTTCTGTGCATCCGCTGATTCTACTAATTCATTTTGCAATTCCGAGAATTGAATATATTGAATTGGTTCAGCTAATGATTGTTTCTGATATATATCGTATAAAATACTAATTTCCCTGACTAAATTTTTTAGCGTCCACGCATCAGCATATATAGAATGTAAACTAATCACTAAAACATACTTTTGTTTCGAGAGAGTAATTAAAGTAGGACGTAAAATGGGAAATTGTTTTAAATCAAAAACATATTCATTCTCTGATGCCAAAAAATTATCAATTTTTTTCTGTTGCTTCTGATTTTGACAGGTACTTAAATCAAGATATTGCCATGAAATGCCATCAAAATTTCCTATGAACTGAATTGGTGTTGTGATTTTATTTAGTTCTAGGAAAGTTGTACGGAAAATTTCATGTCGTTCAACAAGCTGATGTAAAGCTTCTTGGATAAGCTTAACATTGAGATTACCTTCAATTAGTATAGCTAACTGAGCGCGGTAAGCTGTACTATTCTGCTGCTGTAACCAGAGACGTTTCTGCTGAGGTGAAAGCTTAAACCCTTTAATAATATCAGCTTGCATTGGCTCAATTTATCCTATATGTAATATCGAATTATTATCCCCCTTAATCCCCCCGATATATTAGGGGGAAACAAGAAAATCCAGTTCCCTCACGCCACTTGCTTGACTGTCGGGCATTGCCGACGGCAGTTGCTTCAAGCCGGGGAACCCGTCCAACGCACTGCCTCCCCTTTATAAGGGCAGGGTTAGGGAGGGGTAAAAAATATTTGATACATCAATCATGACTTTTAAAACATCCTCTGAATTCTGACTCCCGACTCCTGAATTCTGAATTCATCTCATTCTGTCCACCAATCCTTTGTAAGGATGTGAGGTTTTGTCTCATCTACTATTCGCCACCCTTCTTGGATATACTGTGCAAATTCAGTCTGCTCAAGTGACTCAAGAGCCTTAACCTCATCGTCTGTTAGATCCGGATGCCAAACATCCACAATCAAAGCGATTCTACTTGAGGTGGCATTAATCTTAACTTCATGTTCAAAAGAATCATCAAACACTAAACACTTTCCTTCTTCCCATGTCCTTGTTTCATCTCCAACACGGATAGAACATCCCAAGGGGATCTTTAAACCCAAATGACATTTTATTCTTGCATTTGTAGGGCCGTAATGAGGTTCTATGAATGTGTTTGGACTTAAGGCAGAAAAACAGGCTACTCCTGTGCGTCTGGGAATTGCTTCAATAAGTTTTGTTGTTTCTGGACACTGAAAGCAGTTCTCATCAAATTTCCTCCCTTGAAGGTAAAAATAGTATTGAAACCAGTCAGTACGTTCTCTATAACTATCAGAATTTTCGGGTTGCATATATGACAAAAAACCTCTCTTGTCGCATAAGCTTAATAATTCATTCTTAATGATTGAAAATGAGTTTTCAAGACTTTGTATCCATTCAAAATCAACAGCATTGTGCCAAGGTTTAGCCGTCAAACCGGGATAAAAAAAATCGGGATTTTGACCAGGCTGTGCTAGTGGGCGAGTCTGTAATCCTTTAACTATTCTCAGGAATTCATTTAATCTTTCAAGTGAATTTTTTGGCAAGCTTTTTGAGAAAGTATTCATATCTAAGTTTCCTCTTTTTAAAATATTGAGTATTGAAAAATACTTTTACAAATTGTATTTGGAGTGAAGAATATAGGTAGATAAAAGCATCAGTAAGGTTGAGTCTAGAGCAATACGTTGGCGTTCAGTCATTGTGGGAAGTTTATCTAACAAAGCAATAACTGTTTTTTGGTCAAAGAATGGTATTGATGCCATAACTGAACTACGTAAAGATTCTTGCATTAATGTGTACAAGCGATTGTTACTTGTCAAAGTAGCAGGTGGAGCAGTAAAAGGATGCTTTGGACGAGTATAAACTGTGTCTGTCAGGAAAGGTCGAGCAGCCTCCCTAAGTAAATATTTTTCTTGCATCCCATGAGTTAAAAGCGAGACGGGTATTTCACGCACTAACTCGAAGAGATGGTGATCTAAAAATGGCACACGAATCTCAACAGCGTGTGCCATTTCTAAACGTTCTGCAAATAATGAATAGTTCGGCAAAATTGATTTAGACCATAAATATAGTGATTGAATAATTGGATTTCGACCGACAATTTGTTCTTGTAAATCAAACTGTTCTAAAAAGAGGCGATAAACATCTTGTTTAGCAAATTTCAAAGCATAATCAGGTGCAAGTAAAACAGGAAAAAAAGCTCTGTCTACAGCTACATTTTTTAACCAAGATGGCACAAAACCCAAGATTTGTTGGATGCTTGCTAAGAAAGCGGGCGTGCTATTGGATAAAGTATTTTCTAATTCCTGTTTTGTATGATTAAGCCGCAAGTCTTGTTTTACATGACCGTATCCAGCAAATATTTCATCAGAACCATCACCGGATAAGATAACTTTGTAGCCGGAATCATGTACCACGCGACTTTGTAAATATCTGGCAACACCACGAGAGTTAGTATCTAACGTCTCGGCGTGCCAAATTGCATCAGTAATATGGTCAGCAAAATCCGATTGGTTGAGGGGAATGGTCTGAAAGTCTGCTTTTACCCATGCTGCTGTCTCGCGGGCAATTGCTTCTTCATCGTAACCAGCTTCATTGAAAGTGACAGTGAAAGCCCGAATTGGCTGGGAATTATGTTTTGCTGCTATACCTAAGACAGCAGATGAATCAAGACCACCACTCAGGAAACTACCTACTGGCACGTCAGCCCGTAGCCGGATTTTTACTGCTTCCTCCAACTTATGCCGAATTTGTTCAATATATTCAGTATTTGTGTATCGTGGTTTTGAATTATCATCTCTTGGGTAATCAAGATCCCAATAACGCACAAGTTGTACGCCCTGGCGTGTTGCCAGAAGGTAATGACCAGGCGGAACTTGATAGACACCTTCAAATAATGTGCGGTCTTGGTTTACATAAAGGAATAACTGTTGAAAAAATGACTCCTGATCCCAACGAGCCGGAACACCAGCTGCAAACAAGGCTTTGGCTTCCGATGCTAAATAAAGGATGTCGCCGACCATTGTATAGAAAAGTGGCTTGATGCCAAAGCGATCGCGGGCAGCAAAAAGCAGCTGATTCGACTCATCCCACAGTATAAATGCAAACTCTCCTCGGAGATGATGTAGGCATTGTGTCCCAAATTCCTCATATAAATGGAGAACAATCTCGCTGTCAGAATGAGTACTTAATCGATGTCCCTTTTGTTTCAACTCACCCTGAATTCGTTCAAAATCGTAAAACTCTCCATTGACAATGACGTGTAATTGCCCATCTTCATTGGCGATCGGCTGGTCTCCTGTGGTCAAATCGATAATACTGAGCCTCGTGTGTCCGAGTCCAACTTGTTGATGAGCAGCTATCCACTGACACTGCTTGTCTGGCCCACGATAGCTTAACTGCTGCGTTGCTTTTGCTAACGCCTCTCTTGAAATTGGCTCTCCTTTCGAGAACATTGCCACAATACCGCACATAAATCACACCTCTATTAATTCCAGACTGACAAAAAACCCTCCCTCTCCTTTCTTCTCTGTGTTCTCTCTTGCCTCTGTGGTTCTTTTAAAAAACAATTCTCATAACTCAAACACACTTGCTATAATCCGATCGCCTTTGGTCTAATACTCTTTAACTTGCTAGCATTTAATTGCCGACGTGCTTCCAAAGCTAGAGATTTTTCCTTTCTTTCCAATTCATCAATGATTATGATTAAATTCCTCAGTTGAGTATCAGGATTTGCGACCATAGCTTTGATGATTTCTTCAAAATGGCTCAATATTTTGGCAACTGTCACGCCACAGAAGCGGTGTAAATCGTAGAGCAGATGTAGGCATAAATTTGCGCCAGGTATTGCTACAATCGCTAAAGGGTAATGAGTACTCGCAAACGAACGAATATTATCAATTTTTAAGTTTTGTGTACCTAATTGAGAAATATCTACTTTGGAGTTTTGAACTACTAAAATACTCTCAAATAAAGGCAAATTTTTAGGTATATTACTCCAACTCTGAACTTGTACTAAGGAACTATATTCATATCGACGCAAATTTATGTGTTGGATTTGAAGAGATTTCAGCCAAGGTAAAAGCAAATCCTCAGAAGCTATTTTTACTCTTGCAGGTAAAGTATTGACAAAAACCCCAACCATAGCATCAATTCCTGTCAAGGTAACTGGGCGACCAGACAAAACCGTGCCAAAAACGACATCTTTGTTGCTGCTATAGTGACTTAAAAGTAAAGCCCAAGCTCCCATTAATAGGGTATTTAAGGTCAAATGTTGCTGTTTTGCCAGAGAATTAAATGCTTCTGTGGTAGTTAGAGAAAATTCAACTTGCTGTTGAGCATAACGTTCTTCTTGATTAGATAATTTGATGTTACTTTGGTCTATTCCCAGAGGAGTGGCTACTCTCAAACCCTGAAGTTCTCGCCGCCAGAATATTTCTGCTTCTGTTAAATCCTGCTGCTTTAGCCAGGTAATATAGTCTCGATAGGGACGACTTGGTTGCAAGTCAATATTTTTGCCTTGGTCAAATGCCTCATAAAAAGTAAAAACTTCCTTAAGCAGGATAGCATCAGACCAGACATCTGAAATTAAGTGATGACAACTCCAAATTAGCTGATGAGTGTTTGCTGCTATTCGGATGATTGCTAAACGCATTAAGGGCGGCTGAGAAAGATTGAAACCACGCTTTCGATCTGCTTGTAAATAATCTTGTAAATGAGCTTCTTGAGCAGTAGGAGAAAGTTCAGACAAGTCATACTGACTTATTGATAATCTTGTTTGACGGTGAACAATCTGAATTGGTTTTTTAAGTCCTTCCCAGACAAAAGCTGTTCTTAAGGTTGTATGTCTAGCTACTACTTTCTGCCAAGCTTGCTCAAAGGCGAAGAAGTGAAATTTTCCATGTAAAATGCACATTTGGTGAGCAAAATACATCCCAGAGTTGGGATTGGCGAGGATGTGAAAAAACATCCCCTGTTGTGTAGGTGAGAGTGTGTAGATATCTTCGATATTTTTAGGGTTCATATCTAAAGATTTGGCGTTGCTGAGTGGGAAATGGTTTCACGCACAGGCGCTCCAGAGGAAGATTTGAGAAGAGTTGATTTGAGATTTCCATCCTTATTGCTGGAGGAAAAGTTGATTGAGTTCTTCTTGAGTTAACTCGGCTTCGGGAAAGTCTGAGGGTGTAAAATTTACCGTATCTGTAGATTGACAAAGAGCAATTAGCGATCGCAATCCCTCTATAAAGTCAATAGCTAGTTGTTCTACAGTGGATCTCAAATGAATATTTTCGCTATATCCCCAACTGATTTCTAGCCGTCCTCTCATGACTTTCCCCATCACTTGCAACGGGTGGGAACGAATAGCACTAGGACTTATAGTCGAACCAGGGGATTCACTAGCTAATCGGAAAGTCGAAGATTCCCCAAAAACGCGATCAAACTGCCCTAAGTAATTGAAAATGATCTCAGCTTGGGGAAGTGTACTTAATTTTCCTGCCTCATTTTGATCTTCGCAACAATAACGTAGCAAGCCATAACCTATTCCCCGCTTCGGAATGCGGCGAATCTGTTCTTTAATTGACATTAAAACATCAATGGTTATTTGAGACTTTTCTATACTCAAATACACAGGAAATACGGAAGTAAAAAAGCCAACTGTACGAGATAAATTGACTCCCGAAATAACTTCCTCACGTCCATGACCTTCCAAGTCAATTAAAAAATTATCCATCCCTGTCCATTGGGAAATAGTCTGTGCCAAAGCTGTGAGCAACACCTCATTAATTTGGGTATTATATTTTGCAGGAATTTCTTGCAGCAGTATACGAGTTTCTTCTGGTGTGAGAGATCCCGACACAAAGCGAGTCGAGGCTTCAGTATTCGCACCTTCTATTAAGTCCACAGGTAAATGCCTAATCTGTTTCGGGTATGCCAACCAATAATTCAACTCTTGTTTGAGTTCTGGTGAATTAGCGTACTTCATCAGCAGACAAGACCATTGCTGAAAAGAAGTCGTTTTAGGTGGAAGATTAATCACTTCTTGGCGTATAAGTTGCTGATAAGCTGTTTGCAAATCTTCCACAAGTACCCGCAAAGAAAAGGCATCTTCCGTCAGGTGGTGTAAAATCAATAGCAAGCGGCTGGTTTGGTGAGAACCGAGATTGAAAAAAGCAACTTTCATTAACGGCCCTTGGGATAAATCTAAGCTGCTTTGTAGTTCAGATGCTATCTTTTCAATGGCAGATTTTTGTTCTGTTTGTGACAGGTCTGATAAGTTGAATTGAGAAAAAGCTACTCTTTCTCCAAAACCTTCATTCACCTGTTGCCAGATTCCTTGTTTTTGTTCAAAACGCAAACGCAGCGCATCATGATGTTCTAACAACTGCTGGCACGCTTTTTCTAGCAAAGCTGGGTTTTGTCCTGGTTGTAATTCTAGTAGAACCGCTTGGTTCCAATGGTGAGGTTCTGGAAAGTTCTGCTCAAAGAACCACTTTTGTATAGGTGTCAGGGGTATTGCTCCAATGATTGGCTCCTGTTGAGCTTGACGCACCGGAATCGTATCCACAACTGTTGCCAACTCTGCGATGGTGGGATACTCAAATAACTGACTGGTACTGAATTGAAGACCTAACTGATGAGCTTTGGCGACAACTTGAATACTCTGAATTGAATCTCCTCCCAGAGCTAAAAAGTTATCATCAATACCTACCTGCTTAATTCCCAATGCTTGACTCCAGATGGTAGCAAGTGCCTCTTCCACTGGTGTACGGGGAGCTACATAGTTAGTTTGTACTTCTGTGCTTTCTTCTTTCATCAGCATTTCCAGAAGTTCACGCTTTTGTGTTGAAAGCAGTTCAATACGCTTTAAAAGTTCATCACTCATGCCAATTTTGGATTTTAGATTTTAGATTTTGGATTATTTGGGGATTTTTAAGCAATGCTATTTATGGTTTTTGCGTAAAATCGTAGGGAATTGAGGGTGGGAATTTAAACGCATAGGCGCTTCTCTACGAGACGCTACGCGAACGCCTTCCCGTAGGGTAGGAGCGCTGAGGTAAGCGCAAAGGTACGCAGAGAATTCGCTAGTAATTAATGAAGTATTGTACTAAGTTTGCATCGATAACTTTTTCTGGGAAAGCATTGCTTTGACTTCATCTTCTGAAAGTTCCTCCAGCATTTTGAGAATTTGAGCCATTTTTTTATTTTCAGATTGTGTTTGTTCTGGTGCTGGTAAACTCTGGCGATCAACTTTGCCATTGGGAGTTAATGGTAAAGTATCTAGGATAAGGAAGGCAGTAGGAATCATATATTCTGGTAACTTCTGTCTCAAAAAACTTTGCAATTCACCCTTGGTAGGTGCGGGTATTTGTTTAGGGACTATATAAGCAACTAAGCGTTTGCTACCCGAATCTTCTTCTCTGACGATGACAACAACTTCTCGAATAATAGGATATTGTAACAAGACCGCTTCAATTTCTGTTAGTTCAATGCGATATCCTCTTAGTTTCACCTGATAATCACTACGTCCTAAAAACTCGATGTTGCCATCAGGTAAATAACGCGCCAAATCCCCAGTTTTATACAAACGACTTACTTTTGACTTTTGACTTTTGACTTTTGACTTGTAAAACGGGTTGGGAATAAACTTTTGCGCTGTCAGTTCTGGGCGGTTAAGATATCCCTTGGCTATACCAAAACCACTGATATGTAGTTCACCTGGAACCCCAATTGGTACTGGTTGTCCGTAAGAATTGAGCAAATATATTTGGGTGTTGGCAATGGGGCGACCGATCGCAACAGGAGTCGTAATATCATGGTTTTGACAATCGTAGACGGTAGTCCAAACTGTTCCTTCTGTTGGGCCGTATTCGTTAAATAAGGATGTCGAAGGTAGCAGTTGATGATGACGTTCTACTAACTCGCTAGAACACGTCTCCCCTGCGACAATGACGGTGCTAAGAGAAATTAACTCGACCGGATCTATATGCGCCAACAAAGCGCTGTAGAGCGAAGGAACACTCAACCAATGCGAAATCTGATGTTGAGCGATCGCTTTTCCTAACTGCCAGATGTCTTTTTGGCTACCCTCTTTCAGCAGTACTAGGGTTCCTCCTTGACAAAGTGTCCAAAAAATGCACGCTACTGAGCTATCAAAGGCGAAGGACGGAAGCAATAAGAAACTGCTAACGGGTTCTTGGTAGTAGCTCATCCTCGCACTGGTTGAGTGAAGCAAGTTTTGGTGAGTAATTAACACTCCCTTGGGTTGACCTGTGGAGCCGGAGGTGTAGATAATATATGCCAGGTTTTCTGGAGTATTGTTATGGATGGGGTTGTATGTACACTCCTGACTCAAGGTATTCCAGTGTGAATCTAGGCAGACTACTTCAGATTTATGGGCAGGAAGTCTTGCTACTAGATGTGTTTGAGTCAGCAAAACTGGTACTTGGGCATCCTCCAGGATAAAAGCAAGATGTTCTTTAGGATACGCTGGGTCTAGCGGAATATAAGCACCGCCAGCTTTGAGAATACCCAGAATTCCCACTATCATTTCCAGCGAACGCTCTATACAGATTGCAACTGGTACATCGGAACTAACGCCTGAGCTACGTAGGTGATGTGCAACTGTATTGGCGCGATGGTTTAATTGTTGGTAGGTTAGTTGCTCATCTCCAAAGACTAAAGCGATCGCATCAGGGTTTTTTGCAGCAGTAGCTTCAATTTGTTGATGGATAAGTAAATTCTGTGAATATTCCCTGGCTGTATTATTCCACTCCACCAAAATCTGATGCTGTTCTGACTCTGGGAGCAAACATTGAGACTCATAACGCTCGAATGGTTGCGAAGACATTGCCGTTAGTGTCTCATTGAAATAACGACCAATGGCTTCTAGTTGCCCTTGAGGAATGTTTCTCAAGTCACATTCTAAATCGAGTTGTATGCCATCGGAAGCATGATTGCGATTAAATTCTACCTTTAAACCAAAATGGGTTTCACCAAACCCTTGAGCGCCGACAATTCCCAGTCCTTCTAAAGTCTCAAGAGTATGGAAAATGTGAAAATGCGTATAGTTAAACACAGTCTCTACTAAAGGCTGTAGAGGTTGGCGACCACTTAATTGTTGTAAATCTGCGTAGGGGAAACGTCTAAAAGGTAACAATTCCCGTTCCGCTTCAAATACCTGCTGAACCAAATCAACCCAGGTTCCTCCCATCAGTTGAAAGCGAAATGGTACTGTGTTCAAATGAGTTCCCAATGTCTTTTCTGCATCGGCTTTTTCTAAGCGACCATTAGACTCAAGTCCTGTGAGAATATCGGTTTCACCACTCAACAAACTCATAACTCTGATGTGTGCTGCTAACAAGACGTTTTTGAGTGGAACTTGTGCTAATCGAGACAGTTTCTTCAGTCCCTCAGAAACTTGGCCAGAGATAGGGACATCTAAGACAGCTATTTGGGGTGCGTCTGTTTGGCGATCGCAATCATGCCAACTCTTAATTTTTGTGGTGAGACAATTTTCCAGCTTTTTCGTCCAAAATGCCCGACATTCTGGAGAATTTAGCACCGAACGCTCCAAGGCGATGAAATCCCGATATGTGATTACTGGAGGGGATTCCATAAAGCGATCGCCATTCAGTAGTGCGTAATAACGATGCAGCAATTCTGTTAGTAGGGAAGACTTACTCCAGCCGTCAAGAATCGAGTTGTGACAGCTTAACGTAAAATAAAATGACTCATCCGTTAAGCGTTGAATAAAAAAGCGGATGATGGGCGCAAAAGACCAGTCAAAATTCCGGTTTCTTTCAACTTCAATCCAGTCTGCAAGGGCTTTTTTTCGTTGTTCTGGCGATAGACTCCGCATATCCTGTACTTGAAATGGTACAGCAACAGTTTGATGAACTAGTTGTAACGGTTCCCTAAAGTTGGTCAAATCGAAGGAAGTCCGTAAGATGGGGTGGTAAGCCACAAGCTGCTGCAAAGCTGATTCAAAAAGTTCAACATCCAGATGAACTTGTAGATGATAAAGAAATACATCATGGTACATCGGTAAGTCAGGACAATACTGACTGTGAAAAATTACCCCTGCTTGGACTCTAGCTAAAGGATAAGCATCTACCACATCGCTAGGTAGTTTTTGGCGTTCGGCTGCGGAAATGAGACTAAAAGGCTTTGTTGTTGTTACTGGAGTAGCGGTTTCAATAGTAGTAATTTCTTGCGCCAGAGTATAGATAGTTTGATGTTGAAATAGTTGCGGTAGTGAGAAATTCAAGCCTCTTTCAGTAGCTCTGGCTCGGACTTGGATGCTACGAATAGAATCTCCTCCAATTTCAAAAAAATTATCATGGATACCTACTCGTTCAATCTCTAGTACATTTGACCAGATTTCGGCTAATATCTTCTCGATGGAAGTGCGAGGAGCCACGAAAGCGTTGTCTAGCTCAGGTCTTGTCTTGCTAGGGATAGGAAGCGATCGCCTGTCTACTTTACCATTAGGTGTCAATGGAATGGCATCCAATAGCACAAACGCTTTGGGAATCATATAGTCTGGCAATTTTTCCATCAGAAAACGCCGTAGTTCGCTAACCGTGGGTGCGCTTTCATGTTTGCAGACATAATAAACAATTAATTGACCCTCAGCTTCTATTTTCGGAGATTTGCCTTTTAATAAGCGCCGAAAAGCATTGATGGCTTCCCTATCCCCTAGCTCATTCACTGGATTTGCTGGTTTTTGCTGATGATTGGGTTCTTGAATCAGTGCGATCGCTTCTCGAACCGCCGGATGTTGACACAGAACAGCCTCAATCTCTCCCAACTCAATCCGAAACCCACGAATCTTTACTTGCTGATCGATCCGTCCCAAATACTCAAGTTCGCCATTGGGTAAGTAACGAGCTAAATCGCCTGATTTGTAAAGACGAGAATGATTTATCTCACGCAAAGACGCAAAGGCGCAAAGAGAATGAGGATTAGTAATAAATCGTTCCGCAGTCAATTCCGGGCGATTGAGATAACCACGAGTCACACCCGCACCACCAATGTAGAGTTCACCAGCCACCCCAATGGGAACCGGTTGCTGTTGCGAATCTAATAGGTATACTTGCAAATCAGGAATCTGATACCCGATTGGACTACCAGCTTTTTGGCTTAAATCCGCCATAGTTATGGGACGATAGGTGACGTGTACGGTTGTCTCTGTAATCCCGTACATATTCACCAATTGCGGCTCCCTATCTCCGTGGCGTTCAAACCAAGGCTGTAAACTCTGAAGTTCCAAAGCCTCACCCCCAAAAATCACTTTTCTTAAAGCCAAGGTTCCAGTGTCACCTGCTTCTTCTTCTGCACCTATGAGTTGACGAAAAGCAGAGGGTGTTTGATTGAGGATTGTCACTTTTTCGTTGCATAACAACTGATAAAACGCATCTGGCGACCTCGTAATCCAGTAGGGAACTACCACCAGCCGTCCACCGTGAAGGAGAGCGCCCCAAATCTCCCAAACTGAGAAATCAAAAGCATAGGAGTGAAAATTTGTCCAAACATCGCGATCGCTAAAGTTAAACCACGACTGGGTAGCAGCAAACAATCGCATTACGTTCTGGTGCGTAACTAAAACGCCTTTGGGTTTGCCAGTTGAGCCAGAGGTATAAATTACATAAGCCAGATTACTTGGATTCACCTGACTCACTAAATTATCTACTAACAGTAACTCTAAAGTTTCACGCTCTTTGTCTAAACAAACAACCTGCGCCCCACACTCAGGTAAACTTGCAAGTAATTTCTCCTGAGTTAACAATACTGCAACCTGAGCATCATCTAACATAAAAGCTAGACGTTCTTGGGGATAAGTGGGATCTAAAGGGACGTAAGCGCCGCCAGCCTTGAGAATTGCCAAAATACCCACCACCATCTCTATGGAACGTTCTAGATAAATACCCACCAATACTTCTGGTTTTACACCTAAAGCTTGCAAATGATGGGCTAATTGATTGGCTCGTTTGTTCAATTCTCGGTAGGTGAGCCGTTCTTGTTCAAACACCAGTGCAATTGCGTCTGGTGTCTGCTGTACCTGAAACTCAAACTGTTGATGGAGACAAAAATCACTTGGATAATTTGTCTGAATAGTGTTCCATTCCACCAATAGTTGATGCTGCTGGGACTCGGTTAACAGTGGTAAATTTGCAATCTGTTGCTGTGGATTGACAACAATTCCTGCTAGTAATGTTTCAAAATGCTCGGACATTCGAGCGATAGTAGCAGCATCAAACAAATCTGTATTGTATTGCCAAGAAGCAGACAACGCACCATCTACCTCAGCCATCATCAGCGTCAAATCGAACTGAGCTATGCGCTGGGAAAGATTCAGAGATTCTAGTTCTAAATCCCCTAATTTTATCCTTGCCCCTGTTTCTCCTAATGCGAATGCTGCCAAACCTTCTTCGTTGAGCAGGTGCGTTTTCTGTAAAACAAACATTACTTGGAAAAGTGGGGAGCGACTGGGGTCGCGCACTGGTTGTAATTGTTCAACTAACTGTGCAAAGGGGTAATCCTGGTACTTGAAGGCATCAAGTACAGAGGAGCGCACTTGATTGAGAAACGCCTCAAAATTTGGGTTTCCAGAAATATGCGATCGCACAACCACCGGGTTGACAAAATACCCCACCAATGCTGCTAAATCTGCCCGACTTCTACCTGTTGTTGGGGAACCTACTAATATATCCTCTTGACCTGATAAACGGTAGAGCAGGACTTGAAAAGCTGCTAGCAAGGTCATATAGAGGGTAGCACTGTTAGCCTGACTGAGAGCTTTGAGTTTTTGTGTTAAATCTGCATTCAGTTTGAATAACTGCGAAGCCCCTTGATAAGTTTGCACGGGTGGTCGAGGTCGGTCAGTAGGTAAATTCAGAACTGGCAGCTCACCTGAGAGTTGTTTCTGCCAGTATGCCCAAAGCCTCTCACCTGCCGGACTAGCGTTGGCGTTCGCGCAGCGTTCCGCAGGAAAGCCCGCCGCAGGCATCGCTTCTGCCCAAGCACGAACATAGTCAGTGTACTGTAACGTTAGGGGGATGAGGGTATGTTGCTTGCCAGCTTTTTGTGCTTGATAGATAACTCCCAACTCATCTACAAGTATTGTTAAAGACCAGAAGTCAGCAACGATATGGTGTACAGCTAGCAATAGAATATGTTCATTAGCTAACCGAGTAAACAAATTTACCCTGAGTAAGGGGCCAGTTTCCAAATTGAAGGGGCGATGTGCTTCTGTGATTAAGCGGTTTTCTAGGAATTCCTCACTCCAGATCGAAGCATCATCATGCTGAAAACAAACCTCTAAATGTTCGTGAATATACTGTGTAGCTTTTCCTTGTGAGGCAATAAAGGTGGTTCGCAAGGAAGGATGTCGCTCAACTAGCATTTGAAATGCACGTTGCAGGGCAGCAATATCGAGTTCGCCATGCAGGCGTACAGCATTGACAATATTGTAGGCATGGCTTTCGGGTGAGAGCTGATGCAGGAACCACAAAGCCTGCTGACCAGATGAAAGGGGATACTCAGTGACAACTTCCCTCTCTGGAGCTAAAGCGATCTTAAGGGAGTGTAAGGGTTCTGTTAGCTGGGTAAGTAGTGCGCTCGCTAGTTCTGCGATCGAAGAACCTTCTAGGATATTAGCCATTGGCAATACTACACCCAGTTTAGTTTCGATGCTGTTCTGGAGTTCAATAGCTATTAAGGAATCGATACCTACAGTACTCAAAGGCTGCTGATAATCCAACTGCGACGGAGCTAATTTGAGAACTTGAGCCACTAGCTCCTGCAAATAAGAAGTTAACTGTTGCTGTTGCTCTTCTGGTTCTAATGCCAACAGGGCTTCACAGGTTAGGGAACTGACTGTAGAATTAGATTGTGACAAAATGCTGCTGCCGACAACATCGAGGCTGCGATCGAGAAACCCAACTCGACAAGCGTGACGTTGGATCTTGCCACTCGAAGTTTTTGGGATGCTCCCAGTCTTGAGCAATAACACCGCATAAACTTGCAGTTCATGTTCTTCCACTACTGCCTGACGGATGGCTCTAATGACCTCATTAACATCCAGGTTCTTAAGATAAGTGCGTTTCACCTCTATCGCCAGCACCAATCGCTCTTCATCAGCAACCTCAACAGAAAATGCTGCACTACTGCTTGATTGCAGTGCTGAGTGGCTCTGTTCTGCTGTTTTTTCAATATCTTGAGGGTAATGGTTACGACCCCGGATGATAATTAAGTCTTTGAGGCGACCAGTAATGAACAGTTCACCCTGGTACAAAAATCCCAAGTCGCCAGTACGCAGAAACGGGCCGTCTCCAGTATCCTTGAGGTAGGCTCGGAAAGTCTGCTGTGTCTGCTCTGTCTGATTCCAGTATCCTTGGGCTACGCTCGAACCTGCTACCCAAATCTCACCCACTTCATTACTACTGCAACGGGTCAAAGTATCGGGATGAGCAATCACAATCTGCATATCCTGTAGCGGTTGACCACAAGAGACTAGTGTCTTTTCCCCAACCTCCTCTCCAACAGTTGGGACGACTTGATTTTGAGCCAGTGCTATTTGCTCGAAGGGTTGCAGTACTGGTGGGGCTGTCTTGAAACCACCAGAAACAATCAAGGTGGTTTCGGCCATACCGTAACAGGGGTAGAAAGCTTCGCGGCGAAAGCCACAGGATGCAAAAGTTGCCGCAAAACGTTCCAGGGTTTGGGCACGGACAGGTTCCGCTCCGTTGAAGGCGACTTCCCAACTGCTTAGGTCAAGAGTAGCTCGCTGTTCGGGAGTAATCTTGCTCACACAAAGATCGTAAGCAAAATTAGGCCCACCGCTAGTAGTCGCTTGATATCGGGAAATCGCCTGTAGCCAACGTAGGGGACGCTGGAGAAAAGCTACTGGAGACATGAGAATGCAGGGTATGCCTAAGTACAGAGGCTGAAGCATATTCCCAATGAGTCCCATATCATGAAACAGAGGCAGCCAACCTACAAAGATGGTCTTCGAGCTATGCCCCATAGCTTGCTGTATTATCCGCTGGTTATGCAGAAGATTGCCATGACTAACCATTACCCCTTTAGGTGTGCCAGTAGAACCTGATGTGTATTGTAGAAAAGCTAAGGTATCGCTTGTGGATGCAATTTCCTGCCAACTGTCTTCTAGTCCAGTAGGAATATTATCGGTAGCTAGCCACTGCATGGACTTGAGGTTTGGAGTTTGCAGCCATTGATGCTCTATCTGAGTCAGAATTTTTGTAGTTGTCAGCACCACAGTTGCTTGTGCGTCAGCCACAATAGCCTCTAGTCTGGGTATGGGTCGATTCAGCCGAGGTGGATAAGCGGGGACGGCAACGACTCCAGCGTACAGACACCCAAAAAAGGCAGCAATGTATTCCAAGCCTGGCGGGTAGAGTAGCAGGGCACGCTCTCCACTAACTCCGCAACTTTGAAGCAAAGCAGCAATAGTTCGAGCTTGACAATCGAGTTCCTGATAGGTCAAATGGGCTTCTTCTGTTTCTCCATCAAGCAAAAAAGAATAGGCTTTCTGTTTGGGCTGTTCGCTCGCTCGAAAACGAAGAATTTCTCCAAAATTAGAAAAATCAATTGGTAGCTCTAGAAGTTGTTTGCCCATTTGTACCACCATTTACTACTTATAGTTATGAATATGAGCAAGATGCTTCAATTACTAATGTTTGGAGTTACACATAAAAAACATGAGAGGTCTTTTGCCTCTTATCAGGCTTTTGTGTCACTAGCTTTTATGTCTCCAAAATCTAGTCAGCTAGAAAATTTTTCTACAAATTCATGCCCAAAATCTGTTACTTTAATTGACGAAAAAGTCATAACTGATTGTGGTGCAGACAAGATATCTGCTTTGCTTCTTAGGCGGGCTAGAGGCAACATCCCACAAAAAGCTACTCGCTATTTTTTAATTAGAAGTTTCTGATCAGCTACTAGGGTTTATAAGTCTTGTTGTTAATAGCTTGACATTGATAATAATTATCATTATGCTCTTATCCTTGTCAAGAATATTACATAAAATTAATAAATGCGAGAAAATATAAAGAACAGTGTACTAAAAGAAAAATCTCAAGAATACACAGCACTACTGGCTACCCAGCGCTGGCATCATGATCTGGCACAATGTCCTCCACATCACGCAACAGACGGAAGGCATACACCCCAAAACCAAGCATTAATAAGCAGATTGAGGTAATAACATATAAAAGTGCCATCCCCGCGCCAACACCCGTGCCAAGTACCCTGCCAAAAATGGGTGCTAGACTACCCCCTGGCATCATTGCCGGTTCAAAAACATAGTCAGCCAGGGGCCCTGCTATCAAGACAGCGATCGCCGAAACTACCTGCTCAATCAGCGAACGGGTAGCATTGATTGGTTTGTTGGTTCAACCACAATTTCCCTAATTCGACCTCAAAACCCTTGCCCACGAGATTTTCTTCTGCTCCTGGTTGAGGTAAACAAATATCCACAATTTCTGAGGGTGGGTCAAGTACCCATTGCTTGAGGTATTGGGGGTTTTGTCCACTCATGGGTATGGGAACACAATAAATTCCGCCATTGGCTGCGATTTGCCCTCGAGTTGCAATAGAGCCTGCTTTACAATCGGCAATGAAGACAAACTTTTTATGTCCAATTACCTTCACGATTTTTTCCCAAGTCGGAAAATATAATGGGTCATCAGCTCCATTGCCTTCGAGCGTGGCACTGACTAAGGGCATTCCCATTGGGTCTAGCGTTGCTAGTAACTGGCGATGCTGATGTGCCTTTACCCACGCTTCTACTGCACATAGCCGATGGTCTGATTGCGTGATTATGTATGTCAATAGTAATACACTTAATTAATTGACCATAACTTAGACCTCGGTGGTTTCCGTGCGGTTTTGATAGCTTTTGGTCTATATATTTACTTATTTGTATCTGTTTGAGCCATTCCACTATTAATGGAATATCGTCTATCCGTTCGGAACTTATTTTTACCTCTACCTCACTCATCGATGCACCCTGAAACTGTCTATTAGCTTGTCTTCACATTACCTGTATTCAGCCTCTCATCTCCCAAAAGTTCAAACATTGTCTGACTCCTTTCTCTTTAAGCTTTTAATTCCTCTTACCACCTCAAAATCAGCGAACGGACAGTCCTAACAAAGCTATTTTTTTAAGCATAAATGCTCAAACTATCCCTCGCTTTGTTCCAGCCCCGCACATGGACTGCTGGTGACAAGCCGCTACCAGAAACTTTACACGCACAAAACCCCCAGTAAGTTGGGGGCGTGAACTACTGAGTGTGGCAGTAACAGTTATTGCACCAAAATCTGACGGCTGAGGATACTCATAACTTCGCCTGGGTTGGGGCTTGGTAACAGGGGACTCCAGTCTCCAACATCCGCATAACCAAGGACTTGTAGGTAGTGAATAGTGCCTGTCACAGCTTTGGGAGAGCCAATTAACAAATGTTTTAGCGGTTCTCTGAGAGGAGCGGTTTTGTCGGCAGTTTTACTGGGGACAGGTGTATTCGGGTCGTCGGCACTGGATAGAAAGTTAGTGGTCATTATGATTTACCTGTTTTGAGCAGGAATAGCTATTACACACAATAAAACCACTGTTGTCATGGTGACAACTAAATAATGCACCGATGACAACTAAATATTACATTCCGTATCGTGCTTGCGGCGGCGTTTTCTCGCCCAGATTTCTCTGAGGTGAGTAGGTTCATTTTCAAATTGACTCCAGATAGCATGAATTTCTGCCAGTCTGCGCTTGTCAGCTTCACTTGGTTCCCTGCGATGTTCTCCTTGGGAAAACCAATGAGCTACCGTACTTTTAGAGCGTCCGCACAACTCACCAAGTTCTTCGTAATTTACAGCCCAATGTCCCAGGAACTCTTCAGGCTCCATTTTGATAGCAACCTTAGCTTTATAAATCTCAAACAGTTCCCAGTGTCCTCTAGTGGGCGTTTTGGCTGCAATCATAGTGACAACTCCAATAATGCACAGGCGACAACATTATTTAGAGTTATGATACTGGAAAGAGCGATCGCCTTTAGCAGTGTTCTAGTGAGAGGAATTGTATAATTCCAAGTAAAAAGCAGCACAAGTTGTATGAAAGACCCTGCACGTCTACGCAAACAGGAGTCCCCGTGATTGGCAAGCAGTTTAAGAACCAAAGCTTCCGTTCCACCCTAGACTATGTGCTAGGCAAAGAGAAAGCCACTATTATCGATAGCAACATGGGCGGCACTACACCCAGGCAGTTAGCTAAAGAATTTGGTGCTGCAAGAAGAATGCGACCACTGCTGCAACGCGCCTGCGCTCACGTTATTCTCTCTATACCCCACCGCGACGCATCCCATGAAAAAGGGGAATACCACGAGCATTTGAACGATGAGCAGTACGCAGAGGTTGCCCAGCGCTGGCTCTTTGAGATGAAATTCCTGGGTGAAGGACTAAATCAAAGCCAGTACGTGATTGCCCGTCACCACGACACTGACCACGAACACATCCATATGATTGCTTCTCGCATTCGCATGGACTCTTCAGTTGTGTCAGACTCCTGGGACTACCGTCGCAGTGAGGTGGTAGTGCGACAGTTGGAGAAGCAGTTTAATTTGTCAGCTGCCCCCTGTAGTAGCCAAAGGGTTGCTACTCAAGTTCAACAGGAGTATGGCATTAAAGCTACAGTAACTGACCGTCGCGCCCAAACCCAGAAGCAGAAACACCACACAAGCAACAAACCACCTGTTACCCAACTGCTAGCTGACATCATTGATGAAGCAACATTAGACCAACCCACTGTTACCGAGTTGATTAGCAGACTACAGCAGCATGGTGTTTTGGTTCATCCACAGTTTAGCAGCAGGGGGTTGTTTAAAGAAGCGATCGCCTTTGAGATGAATGGGGTGAAGGTGGCTGGTAATAGGCTAGGGTCAGCATACAGCTTTCCTGGTCTTCAAAAAAAACGTGGTGTTTCTTATGACCCAAAACGGGATTTGCCTGCAATACATGCGTGCGCTGCTAGAGACTTGGTTGAATTGCTACCAGATGCTACCGAGCAATTAGTGGAAGTATCGCCCCCCAGTGAGGAAGTAGCAACGGCGATGTCTACAACGGGCGTAGATGCAGCACCCCAGGAGGCAACTCAGCAACAAAACTATGCCAGCAGCATCAGTCCCATTATCCGGCTATTTTGGCACAAAGTCGGACAACCAAAAACGTATTCAGGAGAGTACTACGACCTTCAGCTAGACAGAAATCTTCTTCAACTAAGACGCAAGAATGGAGAGGAAATTGCAGAAATTCCCCTTAATGCTAGCGCTGATGCAGAGGACAAAGGGTTGACAAAAGAGGATTGGGTGAGGCTGGAGAGACTGAAGGCGTTGCTGTTGATGAAAAGCCAACAGCAAGAACACGAAAAGCAAGTGGATATGGAGTAGACAAGCTAATGGCTAATTGAAGCTCTGGAGTGGTGCAAAATGAATTTTTGAGTAAATATTAAGTATCTTTTGTGCGCCGTGAAGCCAACTTTGATTGCATAAGTTCGTAGATCAGCTAGAGTAAAGTTATCGTGAGTCAAAAAAAGCATGATGTCTTTGCTTCCCGTCAACGACGCTCAAAATAATTTACAAAAGCTAATCGACCAAGTTTCACAGCAGGGTAAACCCGTTATTATTCAGGGTGAGCGTGGTAATGCGATTCTGCTTGCCGAAAAAGACTGGTCTGCTATTCAGGAAACTCTTTACTTATTATCTGTCCCTGGAATGCGAGAATCTATAAAAGAAGGGTTAGCAACTCCTATTGAAGAATGTGATGGGGAGTTAGATTGGTGAGTCAGCGTGGTCTTGGGGGTTTCCCCCATGAGCGGCTGACGAACCCCGAAGGGGTGAGTTGGAAGTTAGTTTATACAAGACAAGCGCAAAAAGACGCGAAGAAGTTAGCTTCTAGTAATTTGAAGGAAAAAGCGGAGGAATTACTTGCAGTTCTTGAAGAAAATCCTTTTCAAAATCCTCCGCCTTATGAAAAGCTGGTTGGTGACTTATCAGGTGCTTATTCTCGCAGGATAAATATACAGCATCGTTTGGTATATGAGGTAATCGAATCCGAGCAAGTAGTTAAGATAATTCGGATGTGGACGCATTACGAGTAAGTTTTAGAACGAATTATATCTTTTGATGTAAGCCTCAAAGCAAAATCAATCTAAAATTATACTTTTTTTCACTACCACCATCACTTAATTAGCTCCTAGAATCCGCTTTAAGAGGACTCTTAGTGGCTACAAATGATGTCTCCCTGGTTAATTGCCTCCATCCTAATACGGTGTGCCTTTATCAAAAGGCAAGCTATCAACATCTTCAAAATTACGCAAGTCTTTCTTCATCTGCTCTCTACGTTGCAGATAGCTTTTGCTGTCAGCAATTCTTGCTTGCATCTGCTGTTCGCCAAAATTTATACCCTGTTCCGCATATCGAGCAGACACTTCATTATAGTTTTGTACATCAATTTTTTTTCGGCGCTCTATCTCCTCAAGGGCTTCCTCGCTAATACCAATACTACAAGCGTATTCAACATACTCTGGTCTGAAAGAACCATCAGGATTAAATTGTCGCTTCTCTTCTTCAGTAAAAAAGTCATAAGCAGTATATTTCACCCACTGCTCTGGCTCAGTTTCATCTAAGAGGATGTTTGAAAAGTCGGAAAGGGTGTAAAAAAGCTCTCTCAGTATAAGCTGTGAATAGATAATAAACAGCACCGAGAGAGTGACATGAGTAAACCCGGATTTCTCACAAAGCTTGAAGAAACAGGGGTCAAAAACTGCCAAAATGCATATTGCACAACAATTTCAGCAGTTTGAAGTATGACCCCAAATAAAAATGATTGTATACCAGAACAGTTT
>JAESGB010000103.1_pt1 | contig 52995 bp, 43 predicted proteins | sample 9266211 | NCBI WGS metagenome assembly JAESGB01 (sample SAMN14514844, study PRJNA621659) | algae metagenome | isolation source: Goleter apudmare HA4340-LM2 and co-occurring heterotrophs from cave wall... | place: USA: Maniniholo cave, Kauai, Hawaii | collected 2009-07-28 | reverse complement strand
CGCGCCATCGCCGCGACATAGGCCGGCGCCACGATCTTCTTCGACATGACCTGCTCCTTTCCCGTCACCGTTGACCGAAAAAGGATACGCCTCCCGCCGTCGCCTGGGCAGCAGCTAACCCACAAGCATCCGCGCCTGTCTCTTTGCAGGTTTCCAATCTCCGGCTCACGGGCCGGCATCGCCTCGTTTCTACAGGGCGGTGCCGCCGGCTGGAGACGCCGATCGGCACCACGCGGACGGGGGTTCGGGCGCGGGTGCACTTATTGGAAGCCGCAATAGACGGCTTGCCATCATCAAGAATTCGACGGCCGCTTCCGTGGCGGTGCTTCTCGCCGCATGTGGTGGAGGCGGCGGCATCAATTCGTCCGGGTCGATCCCGGCACCCAGTCCAACACCGTCGCCGACACCCACTCCACCGCCGACGGCAGCCGACAGTGCGGAATACAAGGCGTCGGCTGGCGTCGTTGCGATGAAGGCGGCTTATGCCTATGATAAAGGCATCCCCGGCAAGGGCGTGACGATCGCCATCGTCGATACCGGCATCGATACGGCCGGGGCTGAGTTCGCCGGCCGGATTTCGCCGGACAGCACGAGCTTCGATCAGAAGATTGCCCGCTGCCGGACCTGTCCGGCCGAAACGGTGCGATACGATTTGAAGGACAATAACGGTCATGGCTCGCAGACTGCGGCCATCGCGCTCGCCGCCCGTGACGGCCAAGGTATGCAGGGTGTCGCGCCGGACGCAACGCTGCTCGCGCTCAAGATCGCCGGGCCGGACATGTCGAATGTGACGGAGACGTCGGGACCAGTGCCCGAAGGCGGTGGTCCGAACGCGGCGCTTATCGCGCCTGCGATTACCTACGCGGTCGGAAAGGGCGCGTTCGTCATCAGCATAAGCCTGAACGGCTTTGCGGGCGGCCAGATCGCTGTCGAACAGCGGGCGGCGATGGATCTGGTGCGGGCGCAGAACAGGCTGCTGGTTCAGTCAGTTTCCAACAACGTCGACGAGAACAGTTTTAGCGGGCAGATCACCGAAAGCATGATTGGCAGCGATCTGGCCAACAAGGACTGGTTTCTGTTCGGCATTCGCGTCGACAAGAACCTGCAGCCTCCGTCCGGCAACGGCACGCCAGGGCCGCTCGCTGACCGCATGCTTGCCGTGGTCGCGGCTGATGTGGCGGCCGTGGGTAAGGACGGTGAAGCCGTCACTGTCACCGGCAACAGTTATGCCGCGCCTGCGATCGCCGGTGCGGCAGCGCTGCTCAAGCAATATTGGCCGCAGCTCGGCGGCAAGGAAATCAGCCGCATCCTGCTCGACACTGCTACCGATCTTGGTGCGGCAGGTGTCGACGAGAAATTCGGCGCTGGCCTGCTTAATATCGAGCGGGCGATGCAGGCACAGGCACCGGCCACCTCTTCCGCTGCCGCGCAGACCGTACTGGCGCGCTACTCGTCGTTGAGCGTGTCGGGTCCGTTCGGCGGTGCGGCCGGTGCGGCGGCGTTGGGTCAGAAGGTTGCTAGTATGACAGTGCTCGACCGCTACGGTCGTGACTTTCGTATGACGGGTGCATCCGGCATCCATGCGCAGAGCTCTGGGCTCCTGGCCGGTACGATGCTGACGCCGGTCGATCCGCCTTGGCTAACGCCTAGCCCGACCGACGCATGGTTCGGCTTCGTATCGCCGGCGACGAGCACCGGTTATTGGCAGGGCGCGCGATCCAACCGTCCGGCTATTGCCTCTTTTTCTCCGGCACCGGGGCAGACGGTCACGCTGGGCGCGAACGTGGCGATCGGCCAAAGTGCCTCCCTTGCCGGAGCACCGTTGCGCGGGATCGGCGCGACACCGGTCGGCATGTCGTCGAGCTGGGCCAGCGGAGGCTGGTCGGCATCATTCGCGTCAGGCATCTCGCGTGATCGTCGTACCGGGCTGCGCACTATCGCAGTGACGACGCCGCTTGGGATCGGCATGGAGCTAACCAACTTGGCCGAGCATGGCCGGGCTCTGGGGATGAGCGGCGGCCTGGACCTTGGGCTGGAGGGTGCGGCGACGACAATGGCGACGCTGACGATGCGACGTACCATCGCCGGGGTGGCGCTTTCGGTGCGGTCGACGGCTGCCACCACCCACGTTTCGGGCGGATCTTCCATGATGCGCTTTGACCAGCCACTGTTGAGCACTGCCTTCGCAGTAGAAGGCTCGCGCGGCCTGCTCGGCGGGGTCGCGACGCTCGGTCTGTCCTCACCCCTTCGTGTTGAACGGGCGCGGGCCACTATGCTGGTACCGTTGACCTACGACTTGATGTCGGGGGCGCTGGCGACGCGGATGGCGGTGGTCGATCTGGCCCCATCGGCGCGTGAACTCGACATCGAACTGGGCTGGTCGGCGGCACTGTCGCCGATGTCGTCGCTGCGCTTCGGCATCGCCCGCGCTTTCGATGCCGGCCATGTCGCAGGTGCGATCGACACTGCGGGATACGTGACGCTGGTGCTGCGATGACCTGCCACCTCGCTGCACGCGCACCACCGGTGGACTAACGCCGCCAGTCGGCGACGAAGCCGAACACCACCAAAACTCGCGACGTCGGGATGGCTTTCCGGCGAACCATGTCGCGCGTCCTACGAACGAGGAAGATGACGATGATCAGAACGATGGCGATCCCGACCATGATGTTGCTGGCGATAGGCGGTACGGTCAGCGTATCGAGCGCTGCACAGCCGGTGAAGACGGCACCCAAGCCAGCCAAGACGCTCGACATTGCCGGCATCCGCCCCGGCATGAAGACGGCCGACGCAGTGGCGCTGCTGCAGCGGACGGGTTGGACAGTGCGTGCCAATCCTGGCGACAGCTGGGCAGAGGTCGTGGCGGACGCGGTTGCCCGACGGCGCGATCAGATGCCGCCGAACTCCGCACGATCCGGCGTTTACAGCTATAGCGCCGCCAAGGGCGAAGAGAGTGTCTCGCTCAATGTCACCCCGACGCCGGACGGTGGCCGGGTCGGTCTGGTCCAGTATCGGGCGCCGCAGGCTGGCCGTAGCCACGAGCAGATCCGCGCCGAGGTGATCGCTCGCTACGGACCGTCGATCTATGGCCCGCGCCAACGGGTACTGATCGCACCGCAAGGCAAGCTTGGCGAGACGATGTCGCTTGAGGTGGACTCGACCGGCATGCACCTGATGCTGTCGCCCAGCAGTGCGGCGGATCGTGAAGCCCGCGCGCTGGTCGACCGGGCGGTGACTGCCCGGCTCGGCGCGGTCGGCACCTCTTTTTAAGCGGAGCGGCAGATGCCCTACCTCATCGGCATGATCCTGGGCGATGTGCTCGGCCGGATCGGGTTCTTCCGCGCCGCCGGTGCCGCGTTGCTGCTGGGCAGGGTCGCATTCCTCGCCTATCGGCTGGTTGTGGCGAACCTGGACCCGGCGATGGCATACCGCGCTGCCATAGCTGCACCGCTGGCGGTATTCGGCTGGGCGATCTGGCATCCGGCGGCGTCGCGCTTCCGGCTGTGGATTGTCGACGGCGTCTATCTCGCCGCCAGGCTGGCAATGTGGTGGGCCGCAGCCGCATTCGCGATCGGTCTCTTCGTGGCCGAGTTCCGCATTGATCGCTGGCTGAGCCAAGAATGGCCGCAAGCAGCGACCGCCGCCTTTTTCTGGCTGGTGCAGCGGGCACTGGGCGCGCAGGTCGCCCGCTCGCATCGGATCATGGGCGAGCGCAGCGTCATCGAGGTCGACGCATGAGGGGCGCGCTGACGCTTCGGATCGTCGCGGCGGTGGTGCCGGTGCTGACGTCCATCGCCACAGTGGATGCGGCACCTCGACCCGCAGTGCTGGAGACAGCGACGAGGGCGGACTGGCGGGCCGCCAACCTCGACGGCACCGGCTGCTATTGGTCGCCCCGCCGGGGCGGGCCAATCGTGTTCGTCGCTGCTGGCGACAAGGCGATGACCAAAGTCGATGGACGCGTCGTCATCCTCAGGCCCCGACGTGATGCGCGCGAGATGTTCCCGTACACCCATGACGCCTGGCGGTCCGGCGAGAAGACGATAATGACGACCGACAAGACCGCGATCATCCGCCGCCACACCGAGGCAGTCGCCCAGATGCTGGTCGGCAGCCGCACGATGAAGCCCGGCGCGGCGATCCTCGCCGGCGAAATGGGCGGAGCCGAGGGGCGGCTGCGTATCGGTGCCATCGCGCACAGCAGTGGCAACGATCTGATTTACCTGGATTTCGCCGATGGCGAGACCGGCTATCAGCTGACCGGCATCATGCTGTGCGCCGTTCGCGACGGCATCTGCCACCTCCAAACCGAATGCCGCCTGTATCTGAGCCGCAATGGATCGCGGGCGATCATCCTGCCTCAGCCTGGCATCCGCAAGGCGTACCGGCTGGCGCCGGGCGAGCTGATCCAGCTGGCCAACCAGCCGGCTGATCGTGACGAAGGCATCGCCCGCGCCGAGGCACGGCTCGCCAGGCTGGTCGCTCGCGGTGCCACCTTCGCTGATCGTGCTTCGATCAGAATGCGCCCGCTGGCCGCCTAACGACAGAGACCTGACGCCACCCGCCGTTGCGTCAGGTCGCACGTCATATCTGGCGATCGCTCTGCCACAAGGCTGACCAAATGCCATTGGTCGAGGGACATCAAGTCATGTTCGTGCCCTTTGCAAGAAGGCGGACAGCCGATCATCGTCGCTCATCGCGACGTCGAAGCCCACGTGGTTGCGCCACCCGCCGCTGGTGCTGAATACCGGCCCAAGCGCCAGTACGATCCCTTCGCCGATGGCGCGGCGAGCGAGATCAACGGCATCCACACCATCCGGCAACTGTGCCCACCAGTCGCGCTCAGACAAAGGGAACGATCTGACGACGTCGTCGCGGCGCCAGGGATATTGGCGTCGCGGCCGGTGTTACCTATTGATGCCTTTCCGCTTTCTTGCTGCCGCGGCCTGCTCGGCCCTGCTTTCGACCACTGCGGCTGCCCAAACCGTGCCGCTCGGTGCCAATCTGGAGCGGTTCGACTATCCTGCCCCCGTGCACTGGTTCGAGGCGACGTCACAGGGCCATCCGGTTCGCATGGCCTTTCTCGACTGGCCGGCGACCGCCACGCCCAATGGCACGACGGTCGTCCTGCTCCACGGCAAGAATTTCTGCGCCGCGACCTGGGGCGACACCGCACGCGGACTGGCGGCCGCGGGTTACCGTGTCATCGCGCCGGACCAGATCGGCTTTTGCAAATCGTCGAAGCCGAGTGGATACCAGTACAGCTTCCACACTATGGCCGCGTTGACTGCGGCGCTGCTCGACCGAGCCGGGGCCGGCAAGGTCGTGCTGGTCGGCCATTCGACCGGCGGGATCCTCGCCACCCGCTTCGCGCTCCTCTATCCCGAACGGGTCGCGAAGCTGGTGCTGGTCAACCCGCTCGGCCTCAACGACACGCTGAGTGAGGGCGTGCCCTATACCGACCTTGGCAAGCTGCGCGCCGAGGAGGCGAAGACGGACGGGGCGTCGATCAAGGCCTATCAGCTCCGTAACTATTATCATGGGGTCTGGCGGCCGGACTACGACCGGTGGGTCGCCATGCTGGCCGGGCAATATGCCAGCCCCGATGGTGACACGGTGCGCGATGCACAGGCCCGTCTGTCCGATATGATCCAAACCCAGCCGGTCGCGGCCGAGTTGCCGCGCTTAGCGGTCCCGACCACGCTCATCATCGGCCAGCGCGACCTGACGGCCTTTCGGGCCAACAGTGCGCCCGAGGACCGGCGCGCCCGCGTCCGCACCGTCCCGCAGGCCGCCGAGGACGCGGTAAAGCGCATCCCAGGCGCCCGCCTGATCCGCCTGGACGATCTCGGCCATTCGCCGCAGGTCGAAGCGCCCGCCGCGTTCCTGCAATCGCTTCGCTCTGCGATGACGCCGTGAAGCGATATGCCTGCGCGCTGTTGCTCCTCCTCGCCAGCGGTTGCGATGCTGCACCTGCGCCACGGCAAGCAGCCGTATCCCGCCCGGTCGAGACGCGCGGTTTGGACATTGCCATCCTGGCCGACACCGTTGCCCAAGCCCACCGTCTTCCCCGGCTCCGCTCGCTGCTGGTCCTGCGCGACGGGCAGGTGCTGGCCGAGCAGCGCTTCAACGGCGGGCCGCCGCTCGATCGGCCGGTCAATATCAAGTCCGCGTCCAAGTCGGTCCTGTCCGCGCTGGTCGGCATCGCGATCGCGAAGGGCGTGCTGACCGGCGTCGACCAGCCCGTGCTGTCGGTGCTCGGCAGTGATGCGCCGCCCGATCCCGACCCGCGTCTTGCCCGCCTAACCGTCGAGGACCTGCTGACGATGCGCGCCGGACTGGAGCGGACGTCGGGGGAGAATTACGGGCGCTGGGTGTCCAGTCGCAACTGGGTCCGCTTCGCCCTCGCGCGCCCGTTCGTCGATGAACCGAGCGGCGCGATGCTCTATTCGACCGGCAACACGCATCTGCTGTCGGCGATGCTGACCCGCGCTTCGGGGCGCGACACCCACGCGCTGATGCGCGACTGGCTGGCGGAGCCGCTCGGCATCACCATCCCGCCATGGTCGCGCGATCCGCAGGGCATCTATTTCGGCGGCAACGACATGATGATGTCGCCGCGCAGCCTGGCGCGGTTCGGCGAACTCTATCGCCTGGGTGGGGTGATCGACGGGCGGCGGATCGTTCCCGCCCGCTGGATCGAAGAAAGCTGGACCCCGCGCACCGTATCGCCGTGGAGTGGTGGGCAATATGGCTATGGCTGGTTCGTTGGCACCAGTCGCGGCCATCCGTTGCGCTTCGCCTGGGGCTATGGCGGGCAGATGCTGTTCATCGTGCCGGACCTCAAGCTGACGGTCGTCATGACCTCCGATTCCAGCGGCGCGCGTGACAATGGCCATATCGCAGCGCTCCACGCGCTGCTCGACGACGGCATCGTGGTCGCTGCTGAGCGGGGTGGAGCAACGTGACGAGCGAAGACGCTCAGCCCCGATGCACGATCGCGCCGATACGGACGGAGTCCAGACCGAGCCATGCCGCCATCCGGTCCAACTCGACCTGAAGCCGGGGCAGCGTATCGACAGGCGCTTCCGGTTCCAGCGTGATGCGGTGCGCGAGCAGCATCCCCGCTTGCCGATCCGCCTTCAGATCGACCCGCGCGACCAGCGCCTCATCCATCAGGAAGGGCAGCACGTAATAGCCGTGCGTGCGGCGATCCTGCGGGACGTAGATCTCGATGCGATAGTGGAAGCCGAACAGGCGTTCGGTGCGGGCCCGCTCCCAGATCAACGGATCGAACGGCGCGAGCAAGGCCGCGCTGCGCACCCGGCGCGGCATGGTCGCGTCGCGATGCATCCATACCTTCTGGCTCCAGCCCTCGACCCGCAACGGCACAAGCACGCCATCCTCCGCCAGATCGGCGATGGCGTGATCGGCTTCGGTGGGCTTCAACCGGAAATAGTCGCGCAGATCGCTGGCGGTAGCGACACCCAGCGCGCGGGCGCTCCGTTCGATCAAGGCGCGTTGCGCCGCCTCAACCGACGGCGTTGGGAGCGCCAGTACCGCTGGCGGAATGACCCGTTCGGTCAGGTCGTACAAGCGCGCAAAGCTGCCCCGCCGGGTCGCGGTGGTGATCTGGCCGGACCAGAAGAGCCATTCGAGCGCGTGTTTGACGTGGCTCCATTCCCACCAGCCGCTGCGGCTGGACCCGTTCTCGAAGTCGGCCGCCGCCAGCGGGCCTTCGGCGGTGATCCGTTCGAGCACGGCATCCGCCTCGGCCCGGCGCTCGACCGCGAACCGGCGCAGCGCCTGATAGCCGATCTCGCCTCGCTCCGCCCGCGCCATGCGCCAGCGGAGCAGTGGGTGGAGGTCGAGCGGCAGCAACGACGCCTCATGCGCCCAATACTCGAACAGCCGTCTCTGGCGCAGGCGGCCCCACGCGTCAGCCTCAAGCAAACTACGGTCATAGCCACCGAGCCGCGAGAATGCGGGCAAATAATGCGCCCGCGTCAGCACGTTGACGCTATCGATCTGGAACAGGTTGAGCCGCTCGGCGGTGCTGCGCAGGTGGCGAACCGACGGAGTGGCAGGGCGCGGGCGACCAAAGCCCTGCGCCGCCAGGACGATCCGACGCGCTTCGCGGTTTGAGATGTTCATGTCCGACAAATCTGACCCTGGATGGCGACGCGTCAATCTGGTGCTCCGGTGATGAATGGACAGGCTTAGAGCGTTACCGCCTTGCTTCATCCTTCGTCGTTGAACGCCGAAACCGCCATCTCGACAAAGGCGCGGAGGCCTGCCGTCATGCAACGATCGGGCAGGCGGACGAGCGTCAGCGGCTTGGGTGCGGGCGCGTAATCCTCCAAGACCGGGATCAGGCGCCCCGACGCCAGATCATAGTCCAGCGTCACCCGCGATTGCAGGATAATACCATAGCCCGCAACCGCCGCCTGCCGCAGAGCGGCTGCGTGATTGATGCGCAGGCGGGGCGGCGGAAGCGACACAACATGCTCGCTCTCCCTACCGACCAGCGTCCATCGGTCGTCCGCACCGAATTGCGCGAAGCCGATCAGTCGATGTTCGTGCAAGTCGTCGGGCGTTTCCGGGTGACCGTAGCGTTCGAGATAGCCCGGCGCCGCGGCCAGCATCATTCGATAAGGGGCAAGCGGATGGGCGACCAGCCAGTCGTCCTCGAGCGCGCCGATCCGAAAAGCCAGGTCGAAGCCTTCCTCGATCAGATCGACCTTGCGGTCACCCAGCACCAGTTCCGCCTGCATGTCCGGAAAGCGGTCGAGATAGGTGGCCATTAGGGGCACGACCCGTTCGGTGCCGAAGGCGATCGGGGCCGCGATGCGAAGCCGACCGACCGGCGTCTGCGCCACCTCGGCGCCCACCGCCTCGGCGATCGCGACATCCGCCAGCACGCGTCGACAGGATTCGGTGAAGCGTCGACCGGCCTCGGTCGGCGACAACCGCCGGGTCGTCCGGTGCAGCAGGCGGGTGTCGAGCCGCGCTTCCAACGCGTTGACATGCTTGGCCACCATCGTTGCCGAGATGTCGTGCGCTTTGGCCGCGGCGGTGAAGCTGCCGAGGTCGACGACCGATACGAAGATCGCCATGCTGGTCAATCGGTCCATTGCAAACCCCTGGTTCTAAGACGTCGCATCCTATGCGGCTGTTTCCGGCGCGGTCCAGCAGGCATCCTCCAGTCATTGACAACCAAAACAAGGATGATCGGCGATGGGCGTGTCGAGGATAGTGCAGTGAAGGCCTTGTTCTTCGATCAGTTCGGCGGACCCGAGGTCCTGCGCTATGGCGCTTTTCCGGATCACGAGCTGGACGCCGGCTCGGTGCTGGTGGAAACCCGCGCGGTCGGCCTGAACTTCGCCGACATTTATCGCCGTCAGGGCGTCTATGTACTCGATGGCGAGGCGCCATGGATCGGCGGCTATGAGGGCGTGGGGCGCATCGTTGCGGTCGGGAACGCCGTCGATCGCTGGCAGGTCGGGCAGCGGGTCGGGTTTCTCGACGTGCCGCGCGCTCATGCCGAGCGGGTCTGCGCGCCTGCCGATCGTCTGGTCGCGCTGCCGGACGATATCGACGATCGCACCGCCGCCGCGCTGTTGTTGCAAGGCGTGACGGCGCAATATCTGGTCGAGGATAGCGGCAGGCTGGCCGCTGGCGACCGGGTGCTTGTCCAGGCCGCGTCTGGCGGCGTCGGGCGGCTGCTCACCCAGATGGCGGCAGCGCTGGGCGCCGAGGTCCATGCGCTGGCCTCGACCCCGTCCAAGCGCGAACAGGCGCGGTCGAACGGCGCGAGTGCGGTCTACGGATATGACGATTGGGTGGCACAGGTGCGGCGGGCGACCGGGGACGGCGTCGATCTGGTCTATGACTCGATCGGCACCACGCTCCCCGACAGCCTCGCCGCCTTGCGTCCCGGTGGCCGCGTGGTGATCTTCGGCAAGGCGGGCGGCCCACCGCCCGCGATCGATCCGCTGTCCCTGATGGAGCATTCCAAGGGTGTCGTCGGCGGCGATCTTTGGACCTATCTGAACCGCGCGGAAAGCCGACAGAGCCGCGTCGACAGGCTGTTCGCGGCCTTGCGGGCCGGCACGATTACCGCGCCCGTCATCACCACCTTCCCGCTGAGCGAGGGGGCCGCTGCCCATCGCCTACTGGAGGATCGCAGCTTCGCGGGCAAGATCGTCTTGGTCCCCGAGGGGCTCGGGTAACGGCGGTCGCTGATGGCCGCTGGTCGTGCATGGCGTTTCGAGGAAGCACCTGCCATGCTCATCCGGGATGTCGCTGCTTGTCGGCCGAGGAGGAAGCATTGAAGATCGGAGTCATTGCCGACGCCCATGGAAATCTGGCCGCGCTGGAGGCTGTCCGCGACGCGATAACCGCCGCCGCGCCCGACCTGGTCGTCAATTTGGGCGACCTCGTGTCCGGCCCGTTCGATCCTGGGGCAAGCGCGGAGTTTCAGATGCGTTCTGATTATCTGACCATCGCTGGAAACCATGAGCGGCAGTTGCAGGACGGCAGCGACGGGGCGTTCGATGTTCTGGCGCGGCCGCTCCTCAGCCGAGAGCATTGGGCATGGATCGGGGGGCTGCCCGCGACGCTCACCCTTTGCGATGGCGACGTCTTCGCCTGCCATGGCAGCCCGGCTGGCGGGGATCTGGAATATCTGCTCGAGGACGTGACGTCCGGCCGCGCGACACTGGATGCCGACACCGCCATCCGGCCGCGCCTGAAGGGCATCGGGTCGGCCAGTTTGGTGCTATGCGGACATACGCACACGCCGCGCATCGTGGCGGTCGATGGCGTGCTGATCGTCAATCCCGGCAGCGTTGGGATGCCGTGCTACCGGGATTGGGGCGCGACCCCACACGTCATGGAGGCAGGCAGCCCGCTGGCGCGCTATGCCATCGTTGAGCGTCGCAACGCCGGATGGGCGGCCCAGCTGCACAGTGTGCCCTATGACTATGAGATCGCCGCGCGTCAGGCAGAGGCTTTCGGCTTTCCGGCCTTTGCTCATGCCGCCCGAACAGGCCGTATCCTGCCTGGGTGATCCGCTGCCCCCATTGGCCGAAAGGTCCAACGCGCCGGGACAGTCGAGAGCCGTCCCGGCGAACCTGCGACCGTCAGGCGCGATAGCCGCCTTGGCGCTCCAGCATCCAGCCGGGATATTCTGCCGGCAGCTTGGTCACCGCATCGAGCGCGGTAAGGTCGTCCGCGTCGAGCGACACCTCGGTCGCGGCGATATTGTCGGTAAGCTGATCGACCCGCTTGGCCCCGACGATCACGCTCGTCACCACCGCCTGGTGGAGCAGCCAGGCGAGCGCGACCTGCGCGACGGTGCACCCCTTCGCCTCGGCGATGCGGCGCATCTCGGGGATCACCACCGAGCCACGGGTGCGATCGACCGGCGGAAAGTCGAAATTCGCGCGCCGCCCGTCCGCCGCCTGGCCCTCGCCGTCATATTTGCCCGACAGATACCCGCCCGCCAGCGGGCTCCACACCATCAGCCCGATCTTCTCGGACCGCAGCATCGGCACGATCTCGCGCTCCAGGTCGCGGCCGACCAGCGTGTAATAGGCCTGGAGCGACAGGATCGGCGCGAGCCGCCGCGCCTCGGCGATGCCGACCGCCTTCACCACCTGCCACGCCGCCCAGTTGGACAGGCCGAGATAGCGGACGTGACCATGACGGACGAGCGTGTCGAGCGCCTCCAGCGTCTCCTCGATCGGCGTTGCGGGATCGAAGCCATGGATCTGGTAGACGTCGATATGGTCGAGCCCGAGCCGCTGGAGGCTCTGCTTGCACTGGCTGAGGATGTGGCCGCGCGAGGCGCCGCGCGCATTGGGACCATCGCCCATCGGCCCCAGCACCTTGGTCGCGATGACGACATCGTCGCGCGCGATGCCGAGGTTCTTGATCGACTGGCCGAGGATCCGCTCGCTCTCACCGCCGGCATAGACATTGGCGGTGTCGATGAAGTTGATGCCGGCATCGAGCGCGGTCCTAACCAGCGCGTCCGCCTCGTCCTGGCGAAGCTGGCCGATCTGGCCCCAGACGCCCTCGCTGCCGCCGAAGGTCATGGTGCCGAGGCAGAGCTCGGACACGAACAGGCCGCTATGGCCGAGTTGGCGCATACGCATGGAATGATACTCCTGTTGGAATGGACGAGCCGGAGATACGCCGCGAACGTTCGGCACCGCGACGTCGATCCGATCAAAGTCCTGCCCGATCCTATCAAAGTAGTGCGTAGACGGTGCTTTCGGCAAGCGGCGAGACTACGATCTCTGCCATGACGACACTGTCCGACCTTGCCCGGCTGATCGAGCGCCATTGGTTCGTCCATGGTCGCGAAACGCCGATCCCGGGCCTGCTCATCACCCGCGCGGAGGAGCCGACCGGCATCATCCGCACGGTCTATCGGCCGTCCTTCTGCCTCGTCGTGCAGGGCGCGAAGATGTCGATGCTGGGGCCGACGCCCTATCATTATGCCGAGGGCCAATGCCTGCTCGCCTCGGTCGACCTGCCGGTCACGTCACGCATCGTGCGGGCGAGCGCGGACGCGCCCTATCTGGCGCTGTCGCTGGCGATCGAGCCCATAACCGTGGCCGAACTGATGGCGGAGCAGCTGAGCGCGCCGGGCCCGGCCGCCGCCTTCAATGCGCTGGCGACCAGCGACCATGACCCGGCGTTGCGTGATCCTCTCAGGCGTCTGCTCGATCTGCTCGACCATCCGGCTGATCAGGCGGTGCTTGCCCCGCTGATCCGGCGCGAGATCGTCTGGCGACTGCTCGGCGGCGCGCTGGGACCGGCGCTGCGCCAGATGGGTCTGGTCGACACCCATGCCGCGCGGATCGGGCGCGCGACGGCGTTCATCCGCGACCATTATGCCGAGACGCTGCGCGTGGCCGACCTCGCCGCGCTGGCGGGCATGAGCGTCCCCGGCTTCCACCGCCATTTCAAGGCGGTGACGACGATGACGCCGGTGCAGTTCCAGAAGCAGGTGCGGTTGCAGGAAGCACGCCGCCGCCTGATCGCCGCCGAGGAGGTCGCGCGCGTGGGCTTCGCAATCGGTTACGAAAGCCTGTCGCAGTTCAGCCGCGACTATCGCCGTCTGTTCGGGGCACCGCCCGGTCGGGACGCGGCGACGATGCGTGCGCAACTGGTGCCGGAGCCTACACTGCCCTGATACTTGACTCCGTCAAGCAATTTGATCCAGCATGGCGGACATGGAAGATGCAGACGTCACCGCCATCCGCCGGTTCAACCGCTTCTACACCCAGACGATCGGCGCGCTCGACGCACGGTTCCTCGGCACCGAGGCGAGCCTGCCCGAAGCACGGTTGCTGTTCGAGATCGCCACGCGCGAGCCCGTCACCGCCAGTGTGTTGCAGGACGCGCTGGGCATGGACGCGGGCTATCTCAGCCGCGTGGTCGCACGTTTCGAGAAGCGCGGCTGGATCGTCCGTGTGCGTCGCGACGACGACGCCCGTGCGCGTGACCTGCGGTTGACCGAGGCGGGACGTGAGGCCTTCGGCACGCTCGACCACCGCCAGAGCCAGGCCGTCGGCGATCTGCTCGGCACGGTGGCAGGGCAGGGGCGGCGCGATCTGGTCGAGGCACTGACGCGCGCGCGGCTGCTGCTCGACCCCGCATCGGGTGGGCCGTTTGTGATCCGGCCCTTCCGTACCGGCGAGCCCGCGCTGATCGCCGCGCGCCAGTCGCTCCTCTATGCCGAAAGCCATGGCTGGGGGCGCGAGCTGGAGGTGATCGAAAGCGAGGTCACCGCGGGGTTCCTGCGCGACTTCGATCCCGAGCGCGAGCAATGCTGGGTCGCCGAGATCGACGGGGTGATGGCGGGCGCGGTGTTCGTCACCGACGAGGGCGACGGCATCGCCCGGTTGCGGTTGCTGCACGTCGAACCCTTCGCCCGCCGCCGGGGCATCGGCGATGCGCTGGTCGGCGCTTGCGTCACCTTCGCACGCGAAACAGGCTATCGCGCGTTGACGCTGTGGACCCACACCGTGCTGGAGTCCGCGCGCCGCCTCTATGCCGCACATGGTTTCGCATGTGTCGAGACGGCGATGCATGGGCGGTTCGGCGTCCCGCTCCAGGGAGAGACCTGGCGGCTGGAGTTGGCGGCATGACCAGCGGCCTATCTATCCGTATTGCGACCGAAGCCGACCTCGAGGCGCTCCGCGACCTGATGACGTTGTCGATCGATCGCGGCCAGGCGGCGGTGCTGACCCCGGCGCAGGTCATCGCCAGCCGCTCGGTGATGGGGCTCGACACCCAATTGGTGCGCGACGGCACCTATTTCGTCGTCGAGGACCATGGCGTGCCGGTCGGCTGCGGGGGATGGAGTCGGCGCGCGACGCTCTATGGCGGCGACCATAGCACCGACCTCCGCGACCCGGCGCTGCTCGATCCGGCCAAGGACGCCGCGCGCATCCGCGCCATGTACACCCACCCGGATCATGTCCGGCGGGGGATCGGGCGGATGATCCTCGACCGCTGCGAGCAAGCGGCACGGGCGGAAGGGTTCGCCGCCGTCGAACTGATGGGCACGGCCGGCGGTGTGCCGCTCTACGCGGCTTGCGGCTACGAGCCGGTTGAGCGCGCCGATACCCATGTCGACGGAGTCGTCGTACCGCTGACCCGGATGCGGAAGCGGCTGCGCGATCCGGCGTAGCGGGGCAGCGCGAAAATTTTGGACCGGCATGTCACGCTGGTCGCCGCTGTCTCGTCATGGTGTTGGAACTCAAGGAGACCGACCATGACACCCCGTATCGCCAACCCACACGCTCTGGCCCCGGAAGCGATCAAGGCCATGATGGCGCTGGAACAGAGCTTCACGAAGAGCGGCCTCGACCACGATCTGCTCGAACTGGTGAAATTCCGCGTGTCGCAGATCAACGGCTGCGCCTTCTGCCTGCATATGCATGCGACCGACCTGCGCCGTCATGGCGAAAGCGAGATGCGCCTGTACATGCTAAGCGCGTGGCGGGAATCGACGCTCTATTCGGATCGCGAGCGGGCCGCGCTCGGCTGGGCGGAGGCGTTGACGCGGCTGCCCGAGACGGGTGCGCCCGATACGGACTATGAGGCGCTCAAGGCGGTATTTTCCGATGCAGAGCAGGTCTGGCTGACCATGGCGATCGGGGCGATCAACACCTGGAACCGCCTCCAGGTGGCTTTCCGCCTCGCGCATCCGGTGGACGATGCCTGACGCCGCGCTGTTCGAGGCGGAGCGGCCGCGGCTCGTCCGGCTGGCCTATCGCATGACCGGATCGCTCGCCGAAGCGGAGGATCTGGTGCAGGACGCCTGGTTGCGCTAATCGCGGGTGGAAGATGTCGAGGCGCCCGCCGCGTGGCTGACTCGGGTCGTCACGCGGCTCTGCCTCGATCACCTGAAGTCGGCGCGGGTGCGGCGGGAGACCTATGTCGGCACATGGTTGCCCGAGCCGTTGCTCGGTACGACCGATCCGGACGAGGTGGCCGACGATCTGACCGTCACGCTCATGCTGGCCATGGAGCGGCTGTCGCCGTTGGAACGGGCCGCCTTCCTGCTCCACGATGTGTTCGACGTCGCGTTGCTCGAGGTAGCCAGAACGCTCGACCGCGCGCCCGCAACGGTGCGGCAACTTGCCTCCCGCGCCCGGCGGCATGTCGCGGAGGCGCGGCCGCGCTATCCGGTCGATGCGCAGGAAGCCGCCCGGATCACCCGCGCCTTTTTCGCGGCGGCGCGGGACGGCGACGCGCGTGCCTTGTCGAACCTGCTCGCGGAAGACGTCGCGATCCATTCCGATGGCGGCGGGCGCGTCCTGGCATTCCACAACATCATCCGGGGTCTGGCAAAGGCGCAGCGGTTGTTCATGGGGCTACGTCGCAAATACGCCGACGGGCCGGTGGAAGTGATCCGCTTCGCCACGATCGACGGGCTGCCCGGCTATGTCAGCCGCGCGGGCGGCGGCGTGCTCCAGACTACCGCGCTCGACATCCCTGACGGCCGGATCGCGGCGATCTACATCGTCCGCAATCCGGACAAGCTGGCCCATGTCGTGGCCGCTCTTCAGGCCGGGCAGGCCGCCGCATGGGGCTGACGCCGGAGCGCCAGCAGCATCACGAGCGCGGCCGCTGCCATCGCCGCGCCCGCCAGCGCCACCATGGGCAGTCCCAGGCCAACACCGATCACGCCGCCGCCCAGCGCCGCGCCGATCGCGTTGCCGAGATTAAACGCACCGATATTCATTGCGGAAGCGAGGTTCGGCGCGTCGGAGGCCGCATCCATCACCCGCATCTGCAAGGGCGGGACGATCGCGAAGCTGGCGATGCCCCAGACCAGGATCGCGATGGCGGCGGGCCATGGCCATTGCATCACGCCCGCAAACACGATGAGCACCGTGGCCAGCACCGCGAAGCTGCCGATCAGCGTCCGCTCGATCGACCGATCGGCCAGCCGGCCGCCGAGCGTGTTCCCGATCGTCAGACCGATGCCGTAGAGCATCAGCATCGCCGTCACGAAGCCGGTCGACGCGTGCGTCTCCTCACGTAGGATCGGGACGATATAGGTGAAGACGGTGAACATGGCACTCGCCCCGACCACCGTCAGCGCCAGCGCCATCACCACCGGCCCGCGCGTCAACACGCGCAGTTCGGCGCGCATGTCGCCGCCGTCGGCAGCGGGCAGCGGCGGCAGCGCGAGACGCAGCGACAGCATCGCGATCGCGCCGACGCCCGCGATCCCGGCAAAGGCGGTGCGCCAGCCGATCGCTTCGCTGACCCAGGTCGCCGCTGGCACGCCGCCGATCGTGGCGACGGTCAGCCCGGTGAACATCGCCGCCACCGCGCCTGCGCGCTTGTCCGGCGGCACCAGGCTGGCGGCGACCACGGATCCGACGCCGAAGAACGCGCCATGGTTGAACGAAGTGACGACCCGCGCCGCCATCAACATCCAATAGCCGCCCGCCATCGCTGACAGTGCATTGCCGAGCGTGAAGATGCCCATCAAAGCGATCAGCAGCGTCCGCCGGTCGATCCGCCCGGTGGTGAGCGTCATCAACGGCGCGCCGATCAGCACGCCCATCGCATAGGCGCTGACCAGCAGCCCGGCGGCAGGGATCGACACATGCAGGTCGCTTGCGATCACCGGCAACATGCCCATCGGCGCGAACTCAGTCACGCCGATGCCGAAGGCGCCGACCGCCAGCGCGAGCAATCCGAGGTTGAATTTCATGATCGTGGCTCCCTCAAACCATCGGCGGCGCGAGGCGGGCAAAACCCTCCTGCTGCCGATAGGGGGTGTGCGGATAGGGCGGCAGCACGTCGCTTGCCGCGTCGAGCATCGCGACCTGCTCGGGCGACAACGCCCAGCCGATCGAGCCAAGATTGTCGCGCAACTGCGCCTCGTCGCGCGCGCCGATGATGACCGACGCCACGGTCGGCCGCCGCAGCAGCCAGTTGATCGCGACCTGAGGCACGGTCTTGCCCACATCGGCCGCAACCGCCTCCAACGCATCGACGACCCGGTAGAGTTGCTCGTCCTCGACCGGCGGCGCAAACTGGACCGTCTCGTGGAGGCGGCTGCCCGCCGGGATCGGCCGTCCCCGCCCGATCTTGCCGGTCAGCCGACCCCAGCCGAGCGGGCTCCAGACCAGCGCACCGACACCCTGATCCGCCGCCAGCGGCATCAGGTCCCACTCATAGGCCCGGCCGATCAGCGAGTAATAGACCTGATGCGCGACGAGGCGCGGCCAGCCATGACGATCGGCCAAGGCCTGCGCCTTCATGATCTGCCAGCCGGGATAGTTGGAGACGCCCGCATAGCGGACCTTGCCATCCGCAATCAGCCGGTCGAGCGTGCCCATCACCTCCTCGGTCGGCGTGGATGCGTCGAAGGCGTGAAGCTGGAGCAGGTCGATCCGGTCGGTGTCGAGCCGCCGCAACGCCGCCTCGACCGCGCCGATCAGCCGCGCCCGCGACGCGCCCCAATCCTGCGGGCCGTCACCCATCGGCAGGCCGGTCTTGGTTGAGAGGAGGACGGCATCGCGCCGCCCCTTGATCGCTTCGCCCAGCACCTGTTCCGACGCGCCATCCGAATAGACGTCGGCGGTGTCGAACAGCGTCACGCCCGCGTCGAGGCAGATGTCGACCAGCCGCCGCGCCTCTGTGGCGTCGCTTGTGCCCCACGCGCTGAACAGCGGTCCCTTGCCGCCGAAGGTCCCCGCGCCGAACGACAGGGCCGGAACGCGCAGGCCGGACGATCCTAGTTGCCGATATTCCATGACACCTCCTTTGCGAATGTCATTGTCAGCCGCATAGATGAACGGTGACGCAGCGCGGCGGAACCGCCCGCCAATGCAAAGGATCTATGCCTTGGACGCAAAGGTAGCTGGCAATGACGATCGCGCCCGGTCGCTCGCCTTGTTCGCGAGCGTGGTGGAGGAAGGCAGCTTCTCCGCCGCCGGTCGCACGCGCGGGCTGACGCCATCAGCCGTGGCGCGGGCGATCGACCGGATCGAGGCGCGGCTGGGCGTCCGGCTGCTGCTCCGCTCCACCCGCGCGCTGACGCTGACCGCCGAGGGGCAAGCCTATCTGCTCGCCGCCCGCCGGATCCTGGCCGATCTCGACGATGCCGAGCAACAGATTGCCGATCAGGGCGCGCCGCGCGGACGGTTGCGGATCAGCGCGGCGCTGGCGCATGGCCGGTTGTGTGTCGTCCCATTGCTCGGTGACTTCGCGCGCGCCTATCCGCACATCCTGATCGACATCGCGCTGACAGACACGCTGGTCGATGTTGCCGGCGGGCAGGCCGATGTCGCGATCCGCTTCGGCCCGCTTGCCGACAGCGGACTCACCGCCCGCAAATTGTCTGAGGCGCGGCGGGTGATCGTGGCGTCGCCCGACTATCTGGCGCGGGCAGGCGCACCCAAGGTTCCGGAGGATTTGCACGCACACAATTGCCTGAACTTCAACTTTCGCCGCGCCGAGCCGATCTGGCCGTTCCGCCGCGACGGCCGGGATTTCGCATTGTCTGTGGACGGCGGCGTCGTCGCCAACAATGGCGAGACGCTGGGTCATCTCGCCGCTGCCGGGGTCGGCATCACCCGCGTCGGCCGCTTCAGCGTCGCGGCCGAGATCGCGGACGGGCGCCTCATGCCGTTGCTGGAAGAATACAATCCAGGCGACGTCGAGCTGATCCACGCGGTCTTCGTCGGGGGCTCCACTACGCCGGCGCGGGTGCGGGTGTTCGTCGACTTCCTGGTCGAGCGCCTAGCCAGCCGGTTCGAGTAGCGGGTGCGACACGGCCTTTTCCAGGAAAGCGTACAGCCGGTCGTCGTCGCTCATCGCGACGTTGAAGCGCATGTGATCGCGCCAGCCGCCGTTGGGACTGAACACCGGCCCCGGTGCGAGCACGATACCTTCCGTGATCGCCCGCCGGGCAAGCTCAACGGCATCGACGCCATCGGGCAATCGCGCCCACAGGAAGATGCCTGCCGCCGGATCGGTCCACGGCTCGATACTGATGGCCCGCAGACGTTTCGCCACCCGGGCCGTAGCCCGGGCCAGCCGGGTCCGGACACCGTCAACGTGACGCCGATAGCTGCCATCGGTCAGCACCGCGTGGAGCAGGTTGGCGGCGAGCGGACTGCCCGCCATCGACGTCGCGATGCGTAGGTCTGCCAACCCTTCGATCCAGTCGGGTCGCGCAGCGATATGGCCACAGCGTACCGCGGCGGACAGCGATTTAGAGAAGCTGCCGATACGGATCGTCCGGTCGAGCCCGTCGAACGCCGCCAGACGCGGCGACGGCGTGTGCTCGAAGTCGGCGAAGATGTCGTCGTCGACGACGACCATGTCATGCGCCTCGGCGATCTTGAGCAGCCGGTGCGCGGTGGCGGCGGCGAGCGTCGCGCCAGTCGGGTTATGGACGCCTGAGTTGGTCAGATAGAAGCGGGGACGATGCGTAGCGGCGGTCTCGACGAAGGCGGTGACGTCCGGCCCGGTCGCTGTCATCGGCACGCCGACCACCTTGGCGCGGTGTGCCCGCAGAAGCGCCAGAAAGTTGAAATAGCACGGGTCGTCGACCAGCACGGTATCACCCGGCTGAAGTAGGAAGCGACACACCAGATCGAGCGCGTGAGTGCCGCTGTCGGTCAGTAGGATCTGGTCGGGGCCGGCTTCAATCCCCTGATCCGCCATCCGCCTTGCCAATAACGCTCGGAGAGGGGGCGAACCCAAGGGGGAAGCATAGCCCGCCAGCGTGCCGTTCTCGTCAGATCGCGCTGCCCCGCGCATCGCTTTGCGGAGGGCGTCTCCCGCCAGCCAGTCGTCGGGCAGCCAGCCGCATCCCGGCATCAATTCGTGCCGCCGCTCGCCCAGCGACTGGCGCAGCATCCAGAGCGGATCGACCTCACGTTCCTTTGTGCTGGCGAGCCGATCCAGCGCCAGCGGGGCCAAGGGCGCCGCGACATAAAACCCTGATCCCGGTCGCGAGCGAATGACGCCCTCGGCGGCGAGGCGATCATAGGCCTCGACCACCGTCGAGCGTGCGACGCCGCTCGTCTCGGCCATGGCGCGGATCGACGGCAGCCGTGCGCCCGGCGTCAGCGCCCGAGCGTCGATCCGGTCGCGGATCGCGCGGACCACCATGCTGGTGCGGGTTTCGTCGGGAACGCTCGCCATCGTACTACCATTCTCAACAATACAGTTCGGCATGATCGTACCGATGTGTATCTGTCAGCGCCAGTCGCTCCGCGATAGGACCAGCCATCATCAACAGGAGATGCCCGTGACCCGCCCATTCTGCCTCGTCGACGTATTCGGCACCGATCCGCTGACCGGCAATCCGCTGGCCGTCATCGCCGATGCCGATGACCTGACGACGGACGAGATGCAGGCGATCGCAAGCTGGTTGAACTTCTCGGAGACGACCTTCCTGCTACCGCCGACCGATCCGGCTGCCGATTATCGCGTGCGCATTTTCACCATGGCGCATGAACTGCCCTTCGCTGGGCACCCGACTTTGGGGAGCGCCCATGCCTGGCTCGAAGCGGGCGGACAGCCGAAGCAGGACGGCATGGTCTTGCAGGAATGCGGCGTCGGGCTGGTGACGATCCGGCGCGATGGCGGCCAGCTTGCTTTTGCCGCCCCACCATTGCTGCGCGGGGGCGCGCCGACCGAAGCCGAGATCGCTCGGGTCGCCGAGCTGTTGCGGATCGACCGCGCGGCGATCGTCGATGCTGCCTGGGCCGACAATGGCCCCGGCTGGATCGCGGTCATGCTGGAGTCGGCGGAGGCGGTGCTGGCGGTCGAACCGGCGCGGTACCACCCCGACCATATCGACATCGGCATCGTCGGACCACATGCGCCCGGCAGCGAGGTGGCGTTTGAACTGCGCGCGCTCTTCACCGATGCGCATGGCGGGCTGATCGAGGACCCGGTGACCGGCAGCCTCAACGCCTCGGTCGGCCAGTGGCTGTTCGCCAGCGGTCGGGCCAGTGGCAGCTATCTCGCCGCGCAGGGCACGCGCCTCGGGCGGAGCGGGCGTATCCATGTTTCGCAGGATGAGGCCGGCCAGGTCTGGGTCGCCGGAGCGACGCGGACTTTGTTCTCCGGGCGGACGCAAGGGTGATGCAGGTCGCGGTCCTGACCTTCGACGGCTTCAACGAACTCGACTCGTTCGTGGCCGCTGCGATCATCAACCGGCTGCGTCCGAATGGCTGGGCCGCGCACATCACGGCGCCGACCGAAACGGTGACGTCGTTGAACGGCGTCGCGGTACATCGCCAACGGCCGCTCGCATTCCTCGAGGAGGCGGATGCGGTGCTGATCGGCAGCGGTATCCGCACGCGGGAAATCGCCGACGATCCGGCGATGCTGGCCCGGCTTCGCCTCGATCCAACGCGGCAGTTGATCGCGGCGCAGTGTTCGGGGGCGCTGTTGTTGGCCAGGCTCGGCCTAATTGGCGATCTGCCTGCCTGCACCGACCTCACCACCAAGCCATGGGTGGTGGAGGCCGGTGTCACCGTTATCGAGGCCCCGTTCGCCGCTCATGGCAATGTCGCGACGGCGGGCGGTTGTCTTGCCGCGCCCTATCTCGCCGCATGGCTGATCGCGCGCGGAGGCGAGCCCGAACTGGCGCGCGAGGCACTTCGTTACGTCGCGCCGGTGGGCGAGAAGGCGCGCTTCGTCGACCATGCCATGGCGATCGTCGCGGGCGAGTTGGCGTTCGGCTGATCCACCCACCTTTCAATCCATAGAATACGGCGCGGGCGTGAAGCGTGCAGGATGCAGGCTGGCCACCCTTTCGCGGATTTGACCGAATTGCGCGTCGCGGTCCCCGAACCTTCCTGTGTGGGTTCATACGTCATACGCTTTAACGATAAAATAAGCGGGCAGGGGGCAGGGTTACTTATGCGCGCCCGCCTGCTCAAGATTCTCAGGGACGCGCCCTGGTTCGGACCGGAGCGGGCGCGGGGCTATCGGCTGATTTTCGCGCTGATAGGGCTGACGTCTGGCGTTGGCTGGGTTCTGCTCGGACACCACGGCCTCAATCCTTCTGGCAAACCACCTGGGACCGACTTTCTTGCTTTCTGGTCGGCGGCTCGATTGGCCCTTACGGGGACGCCGGAGGCCGCGTGGGACCTCGACAGCATTGGAGCGATGGAGCAGATCTCGGTGCCAACCGATCCGGGCCTATCGTCCTTCCTCTATCCGCCGCCGTTCCTGCTCGTTTGCCTGCCTTTCGGGATGCTCCCCTATGTCGGAGCGTTGGCGCTATGGCTGGTCCTGACGGGTGGGCTTTATCTGTCGGCAGTACGACAATGGCTCACGCCGCATCGCGGCATGCTGATGACCATTGCCGCCTTTCCGGCCGTGTGGATCAACCTGGGCCATGGTCAGAACGGCTTTCTCACCGGTGCCCTGCTGGGTAGCGGATTATGGCTGGCGGGGCGGCGGCCATGGCCGGCGGGATTGTTGCTCGGTGCGCTGGTCATCAAGCCCCAACTGGCGTTGGCGCTGCCGGTGGTCATGATGGCAGGGGGCCAGTGGCGGGTGATCGGCGGTGCGCTGATAACGTTGGGCGCACTGTGTCTGACGGCGACGGTCGCGTTCGGGCCGGAAACATGGGACGCCTTCGTCAAAGCCGCGCCGATAGGTCATGCCATTCTAGAACAGGGACTAGTTGATCCCGCCAAGATGGTCAGCCTCTACGCTGCCCTGCGCGTCTTGCATGGACCCGTCTGGCTTGCCTTTGCCGGGCAGATGACAGGTGCGATCGGGGCCGTGCTATTGCTAGCGTTCGTCACGCGGATTTCGAGGGTTTCGCGCGAAGCAGCGGGCGCGTTGACGGTTGCCACGACGTTGCTGATGAGTCCGTTCCTCCTCGATTATGATCTGACGCTTGGTGCTATTCCGATCGCATGGCTGTTCTCGCAAGGCCTGCGGCGAGGATTCGGGCCATGGGACAAGATTGTTTTGGCGTCCGCCTATACGTTACCGCTGATCGCACGGCCGGTTGCCATGACGACGGGGGTGCCGATTGCACCGCTGGTCCTTTGGGCTCTGGCAATCCGCGTCGCTTGCGCTGCCCTTCAGGATGGCGGACAGCAAAGCGGTGTGGATCGCGATCCGGGCGTCGGTGATCCGCTTATTGTTCCGGCTGGGGTTCACCCGGTTGGTCAGCAGGATGATGAACGCATCGCGGGATCGATCGATGTAGATGGACGTCCCGGTAAAGCCGGTGTGCATCAGCGCTTCGGGCGAGGCGAGGGGGCCGGCAAAGCCGCCTGACGCGTCCGGCATGTCCCATCCCAGTGCGCGTGAACTGCCCGGCGGGACGGACTGGCGCGTGGTGAAAGCGGCCAGGCTGCTCGGCGTCACGATCTGTCGGCCCGCATGACGGCCTTGATCGAGATAGAGTTGGGCCAGCCTTGCCAGATCGCACGCGGTGGAGAACAGCCCGGCATGGCCCGCCACGCCGCCGAGCATGTACGCATTCTCGTCATGCACTTCGCCCCGCACCAGCCTGTGACGCCAGACATCATCCTGTTCCGTCGGCGGAATACGCGCGATCCGACTGGCTGGCGGGTTATAGCCGGTGTTGTTCATGCCGAGCGGCCGAAAGACCGCGTCATGCACGAAGCGGTCGAGCGGCTGCCCGGTAATGTGTTCGATGATCTCGCCCAGCAGGATCAGATTCTCATCGCGATACTGATAATGCGTGCCCGGCTCCCAGGCGACCGGCATATGGTCGATCAGCGCGAGCAACTCTTGTCGGTCGCGGCCGTGCTGCCAGAGGAGGTCGGAGGTGAACAGGCCGGAGCTATGGCTGAGCAGATGGCGTATCGTGATCCGCTCATGCCCTGGAGTTCCGGCAAAGGCGGGAAGATAGTCGATCACCGGGCGGTCGAGGTCGAGCAAGCCTCGACCATGGAGTATCTCCGCCGCCGTCGTCGTCCCGACCACCTTGGTAAGGGACGCGAGGTCGAAAATGGCGTCGCGGGGCATGGGCGGGGCATTGGCAGCGGACGACATCCGGCCGAAGCTCCTGAGCGCGACCAGCCGCCCATGCAGGCCTACCGCGACCACCGCTCCGGGGAACGCCTTGCCCACCCAGGCCTGCACTTCGTCGAGCGCGGCGTCCAGGCGCGGCCCGTGCGCAGCGGCGGCGGCAACGGGAGAGGGTAGGGCCGGTGCGGTCGAAGACGTGAGCGCGACAGCCATAATGACGCTCCGCATCAGCCGGTTGCCAGCAATTCTCATGGTCGCAGCTCCGTGACCTGGCGGGTATGGGCATCCACGGCCTGCCGACTAAAGGGAAAGCGCCGCGCCTGTCCCGCGATCCAGGCCGCATAGCTGTCGCGATAATGGGGCGAGCGGGGGTCGAGGGACTGGCCGGGAAGGGCAAGGACGAGCGAATCGTCCCACTGGCCGACATCGCAGACGATCAGAAAACTGGCTCCGTGGCTGACATGGCAATCGCGCGCCGCGACGTAACCCCGTGCCATCACGGTGAAGGCATCCCCGCCCGATCGTCCGCCCGCAATGGCAGGGATGACGGAGGCGATCGGCGGCAAGGTGGCTAGAGGGTGGTTCAGGACGACGCGGTGCCCGTCACCCCAGCGCCACCCGGCCGGGTCGGTACCGAACCTCCGCGTCGTGGCTTCCCATCCCTCGGCGAGCGCGGCGGCGAGTATCGCATCGCGCGCCGTCTCTGGATGGGGCCGAAGCGCGCGTCGGGTTGGGCCAGCAAGGCGAGCATCGGTCGGGGATCGACCGAGGTGACGAGGTCCCGTGCCGTGTCCGGCACGATCGCTGCCAGGAATATCTTGCCCAGCTCGATCCAGACCATCTCGAACAGAGCGGCCTCTGCACTGTCCGCCCCCAGTCGGCCGTCCCAGCCGCGCAACATCGCGGCGGCGAGCATTGCGGGGTCGGCCAGCCGCTTTGGCAGCAGCGCCAAGAGCGACCGCGCCGGCAGCGACAGATCGTCATGTTGCAGGGCGACGCTATCGGCTGGACCATGCTGACCCGGCTTTCCGAGAATCTCGGCAATGCGCGCGTATCGATAAGGCGCGTTCCAGATGAAGCTGCTCACGCGCTTGCCAGGAGCCCAGTCGTCGGGAAGATTGAACTGGTTGGCCGATGCGAACCAGCCGCCTGCCGGATTGAGGACGGACGGCATGTCCGATGTCGGCACGATGCCTTGCCAGTCATAGCGGCCGTCTCCCGGCACCGGCAGCAGTCCGTCGTGATGGGCGCGGATCGGCACATGGCCCAGCATGCGCCAGCCGATATTGCCGTCGCGGTCGGCGTAATGAAGGTTGGTCGGAGCGACATGGAGCCGTGCGGCCTGGGCCAGCTCTTCCCAATTCTTTGCCAGATTGAGCGCGATGATCGCGAAGCTCATATTGGCGCCTGGACGTAGCGACACCGACGCCATTGCCGTCGCGCGCCCGAGCGCGGGATCGTGCGAAAGCACGGGGCCATGCGCGGCATGGCGGATCGTGATGTGCGTATCGGGCGCGTCCTTCACCCTGATCGTCTCGGTGACGCTCTCGAACCGTTTCCATCGGCCTTGATGGCGATAGGCTTCGGGATCGTCGGGTTTCAATTCCAGGACGAACAGGTCTTCCTGATCGATATGCGAATTGGTCCGGCCGAACGCATAATGGTCGCTATGGCCCTGCATGATGCCGGGCATGCCCGGGCTTCCGGCACCGATCACGTCGAAGCCGGGTGCGGTCAGATGGGCGAGGTGGCGTGGTGAGAAGCCACCAATGGCGAGATGGGGGTCGTTGGCGAGGATCGGCCGACCGGTGGCGGAACGCTCGGCGGAAATCGTCCAGGCATTGCTGCCATGCGCGTCCGGGTCGAGCCGATCATGTATCGGTTCATATTGGGCCAGCACCGCGTCGCTCCACGGAAGCGGGCCGTCCGTCTTGCCAAGGATGCCCAGATCGGCCTCCGATACCGCCGCCAGGTCGAGGCCCTCCGGAATCGATGGCCGCCAGTCCCAGGCGAGTGGCTGGACCAGCTGGTCGAGGTCGAGCATCCCGCGCGCCGCTAGCTGCGCTCGCCGTATCTCGTCATCGGGCCTGCCCATATCGCCGCTGCGGATGCGCACCAGATCGGCGATGTCCCAACGGAGTGGGGTCAGCCCCAACGCTTCATATTCGGGGGGCAGCCGCGCCGGATCGGCCTCGATCTCGGCGATCCAGGCGTTGATCCCGGCGACATAGGCGCGGGCACAGGCGACGACCTCCGCTGGAAGCGCATCCAGTTCCGCCGCGATGTCGCCCCGGAAGTGGAGCAGGCGGGCCGCGTGATCATGGGGAACGAAGCGCGGCCCGAATACCTCCGCCAGCCGACCGAGATCGCGGCGGAGCTGCAGGTCGATCTGGAACAGCCGGTCGCGCGCGACGACATAGCCTTGTCCGAAAAAGGCGTCCGGTATCGATTCAGCCCGAATATGCGGCACGCCCCATTCGTCGTCTGCAATCGTCACCGGTCCGCTGGCACCCACGAGCTTTACCTTTCTTGCGGCCAGCTTTTGTACGCCGATCGCCAAGCCAGCGCCGCGGCACCCGATCGGGGCGACGACGGATCACCCACGATTATGTGGCGGTGCCGCGTCCATTAGCCCGGCTCATCGCGTCTGGAACCGGATGCCGACCCGGAAGGCGCGGCCGAGCAGATCCGAATAGGTGCTGTTCGCTGCAAGTCCGGTTTCGGGCAGCAGGATGGGGTCGCGATCGAGCAGATTGGTGACGTTGACGAACAACTCGCCGCGCGCCCCGCCACCGGTTCGGATCTTTGCGGTCAGGTTCAGGTCGAGATACATGGCCCCCGAGATCGAGTTGTTGTCGATCGTCGGGAATTGAGAGACGGTGGCGGCCGGTCGCCCGGTGGGGCAATTGCCGTTGCAGACGATATAATTGTTGCCATAGGTGCCGCTGCTGACACCCCGTGCCGTCCCGGTCACGGAGAAATGGTCGTTGTCATAGCCCAGATTGACGCGATAGATCCACTTGGGCGGGCTGGTGCCACTCAACTGACCGACGATGTCGACCGGCACCACATTGGGCACGCCGCTGTCGGTGATATTGTGGATATAGCGGGTTGCCAGGCCGTGGAGCGTCACCGCACCGGGCGCGCGCTGGAAAATCTGATCGAGCGACACGCGATAGCTTGCATCGAAGTCGATGCCGCGTACCCATTGTCGTGCGAAGTTGAAGGGGCTGGCGCGGAAGTACAACTCGCGGTCGCCCGTCGGATCGGGGCCATAGGCGGCGCAGAACTGGGTACGCCCTTCGTAGCAGCGGTTGATGATGTCCTGCGCGAAGAACTGCCCGATCGCGTCCTTCATCTTGATGTCGAAGCCATCGACTGAGGCCGAGAAGCCGGGCAGGAACCGGGGCTGGAGCACGACACCGACGGACACCGAGTCGGCCTTTTCAGGACGCAGATTGGGGTTGCCGGTCGTCAGCTCGCGGAAGGTCACGGTGGTACGCCCGGTTGCGGGATCGGTCAGCGTGTTCGTCCGCGACGTGCCCGACTGGTAGAGTTCGCTCAGATTGGGCGCACGTATGTCGCGCGAGCGGGTGGCGCGGAAGCGGATATCGGGAATTGGTTGCCAGGTCGTACCAACTTTCCATGTCGTGACATAGCCGGAGGTGGAATAGTCGGTGCCACGTACCGCGCCGTTGAACTCCAGCCCCAGGCCCAGCGGCACCACCGTTTCGAGATAGGCTTCCTTGACGTGGTAACTGCCGAAGGTGGGTAGGAAATTGCCGACGGACCAGCCGGTCTGGAACTGGCTGGGTACGAAGCCCGACACCGATTCCCGACGATACTCGCCGCCCACCGCCACGCTGACGTCGCCTGCCCAGGTCGCGAACGGCGTCAGGGAAAGATTGGCACCCGCGACCGTCTGCTTCAGCGTCTGGTCGCGATAGGGATCACCCAGCACATAGTCGATCGCCGCCGCATTGGCGACGCCGATACCCAGCCGGTTGAGCGGGACGCAACCATTGGTCGGCGCGGTCAGCGAGGATCGGCACACGACCGTCCCCGCCGGTACGCCCAACGCATTGCCCGCTGGCGCGGCGACCACATCGGTGGCGGCCGCCATGTTCGCCGTATTCATGATGTCGCGCAATTGCTCGTGCGCGTTCGTCTCGCCATATTGGCCGTAGATGTTCCAGACGGCTTTCCGGCCGAATGCCTGGAAATCGCCCTCCGCACCGATCGCATAGCGCTGCACGTCGCGGCTGCTGTTGTTCTTGCGATAGGGCAGGTCGACCGCCGTGCTGCCGACCGTTACGGACGTGACGGCGGCGCGCTCCGCCGCGGTGATGAGCCCGGAGGAGACCGCATTGGCGAGCGCGGCCTGGAGATAGGGATTGGCGGCGGTGAGGGTGATGGCGGTGGTCGATTGCGGCCCCGCGTTGAACAGGGTCTTCTGCCAGTTGTACGACGCTTCGCCGAACAGCGTCACGCCATTCGCGATCTCGTAGCTGAGCCGGCCGAACACGCCCCGTCGGTCATCATCGGCGTCCAGGCCGATATTGCGGCCCTGATCGTTGATCCGCCAGTCCCCGCCATTGGTCAGCGAGGGCGCCGTCGTTCCCCCCAGCGCGGGGAAGGTCAGCGCACCATATTGGAACTGGTTCGCCGACCCTCCCTGGCCGAAATAGATGCCGCGCAGTCGGTTCGCCACGCCGCCGCTGGAATTCAGAATGATCCCGCCCGGGGTGGTGTTGGCAACGCCGACCGGCTGGCGGATCAGATATTGCGGCTGGCCATTGGTATTCGTGTGATTGGGGTTGGTGATGCGAACCACGCCGCGGGCGTTCCACTCGCGGTCCACCTGGAATATGCCGTCGCGATGCGCCCATTCGCCGCTCAACAGGATATGGCCGCGATCGTCACGGCCAAATGCGGTGCCGGCGGCGACGCTGAACGAGTAATTGGCCCCGTCGCCGCGTTCGGTGATGCCATTGTCGGCGGATAGTTTGATGCCCTGATACTCTTTGTCGAGCACGAAGTTGACGACGCCGGCGACGGCGTCCGAGCCATAGGCGGCAGAGGCGCCGCCGGTGACGATCTCGACGCTCTTCACCAGCGCCTGAGGAAAGGTGTTGATATCGACCAGCCCGGTGACGCTTGATCCGACGGTTCGACGGCCATCGAGCAACACGAGGGTCCGAATCTCGCCCAGCCCCCTCAGGTTGAGGGCGTTGATCCCCGCAAGCCCCGAACTGATCGCCAGTCGCGAGTTGGACGGGCGCGTGGACCCGGCGAGCGCGGGCAACTGGTTGACGAAGTCGGCCAGATTATTGGTGGGCGATGTGTTGAGGATGTCTTCCTGCGTGGCCACAGTCAGCGGCGTGGGGGACTGGAAGCCGTTGCGCACGATCCGCGTGCCGGTGACCATGATGTCGTCCGGGGCGATGTCCTCGGCATCACTCTGCGCCTGAGGCGTATCCCCGATCTCGGGGGCCGTCTGCGCGAGCGCTGGGGCCGCCAACGCCATAGACAAGGCAGTCAGCCCGGCGCCGGTCTGCATCAGCCGTCGCCATGATCCGTTGGTCATCTAAAATCCCCCTATTCACGATCTCTCGAGCGAAATCCTCCTGCGGCCGGTCATGGTCTTGTCGCTGATCCGTGCGGCGGAGATGGTGCAGGTGACGTATGACCAGGGTCAAGGGTTCAGGGGCTAACGATCGTTCGGTCAGCCATAGCCTGAGATTATGGTGCCATTGCGTGCCCTCCGCGTCGCCCTATGCTTCGGCTCCGGCCACCCCATTGACCAGTGCGCCGCCGACATTGCGTCGACGCATCATGGGATGGCCTGAGAAGGGGAAACCATGGTCTCTCGCCGTACATTCCTGCTCGGCGCCGCGGCGTTGGGCGCGCTTGCACCCTGGCGTGGATCGGCCCGGTCATCGACCGCGACCACCCATGCCAGGGTTCATGGGCTGTCGCAGCCAATCGAGATCATCGACGATCGCTGGGGCGTGCCCCATATTCGCGCAGCGACCAAGGCGGACGCCTTTTTCGGCCAGGGCTATGTCGTGGCGCGCGACCGGCTGTTCCAGATCGATTTCGCGCACCGGCGGGAAATGGGGCGGATGGCCGAAGCATTCGGCGCGGATTTTGCGGATCATGACGCCGCGGCGCGGCTATTCCACTATCGCGGCGACCTCGATGCTGAACTTGCGCGGGTGCCACATGCGGTGCTGGAATGCGTCCGGGGCTATGTGGCCGGGATCAATGCGCGGATCGCAGAGGTCGAGCGCGATCCGACCCTGTTGCCACTCGAATATCGCATCCTGGGCGTCGTGCCGCTTCGCTGGGACGTCCGCGATCTTGTGCTGGCGCGCGGGGGCGGAATTGGCAACGTGGACGATGAGATACGCCGTGCCCAATTGGCCGCGCTGGGATTGCTCGATCTCGACAGACTGGTTTCACCGCTCCGACCGACTATCCCGCTTAGCGTGCCGGAGGGCCTCGACCCGGCGCAGGTCGACGAAGCGGATCTGGGCGTGCTGGGGCTTGGCCCACTACCTTTCGGGCGGGAAACCCCTACGCAGGACCCGGATGAATGGTTGAACGCCGCCAATGCCGGTTCCAATGCCTGGACGGTTGCAGGCAGTCGGACCGCGACGGGGCGACCGATCCTGGCCAACGACCCGCATCTGGGCATCGGCGGGTTCGGGCCGCGTCATGTGGCGCATCTTACCGCGCCGGGACTGGACGTGATCGGGGGCGGGGCGCCGGGGCTGCCGGGCATCATGCAGGGGCATACCGATCGCTTCGCCTTCGGCCGCACCAACTTCCATATCGATCAGGAGGATCTGTTCGTCCTCGAACTCGATCCGTCCGATCCCGAACGCTATCGGCATGACGGCCGCTGGAAGCGGTTCGCGGCGGTTGAAGTCGCGATCCCCGTCAAGGACACGGGTCCGCATCGTGCGCGTCTGCGCTATGCCGTCCAGGGCCCGGTCATCTCCCATGACCCGACGCGATCACGTGCGACCGTGCTGGCGTCGGTGGAGATGCAGCCCGGTGGGTCGGGGGCCTTCGCGATGGTGGCGATCAACCTCGCGCAGGATTGGGAAAGCCTGCGCGAGGCATTCAAGCTGCACCCGTCGCCGACCAATTTTCACTATGCCGATGTGCGTGGCCATCATGGATGGCAGGCGATCGGCTTCTGGCCGCAGCGCAAGCGCGGTCATGGTCTGCTGCCGGTACCGGGCGATGGCCGCTACGACTGGACGGGGATGCGGGACTTTCGGGCCTTGCCCGGTGCCTATGATCCGCCGTCCGGGTGGTTCGCCTCTGCCAATCAGGACAATCTGCCATCCGGCTGGCCCGTCGAGCGAAGCCCCGCCTTCTCGTTCCGCAGCCCGGCGCGCTACGATCGGATTGCCGATGTGCTGACGAAGCAGGCTCGGCACAGCATCGCGGATAGCGTCGCGTTGCAGCATGATACGCTGTCGCTGCCCGCGCAACGCTTTCAGGCGATGCTGCCCCGCCAGCCCTCGCCGGGCGCCACCGCCGCCGTCGCGATGCTGGCACGCTGGGACGCGCGCATCGAGGGTGGGAGCGGCGCGGCGGCGCTGTACCAAATCGTGCTGCGCGATCTGAACGCCAAGATGACCGCCGCGCTGGTGCCGGAGCGTGCCCGCGGCCTGATCTCGGCGATCGAGCTGCCCGAACTCCTGCGCGTCGCCGCCGACCGACCCGACCTGATCGACGCGGCGCTTGCCGATGGCTGGTCGGAAGCGGTCGAGCTGCTCGGCAGCGATCCGGCGGCTTGGCGCTGGGATCGGCTCCACCGCGTCCGGATCGCCCATCCGCTCGCGCGCATCCCGGCCATCGCCGCTGCTTTTCCCCCGATCGAGGTGGGCGGTTCGGGCGGGGACGGCTTTACGGTGATGGCGCGTTGGCTGGGCAATGGACCCGATTGGCGGGTTGGCGGCGGCGCCAGTTATCTCCAGGTGATCGATGTCGGCGACTGGGATCGCTCGGTCATGCTTAATCTGCCGGGTCAGTCCAACGACCCGCGCTCTCTCCATCGCGACGATCAGGCCGAGCCGTGGATCGCGGGAAAGATGCTGCCCATGCCGTTCAGCTGGGCGGCGGTCGACGCCGCTGCGGCGGCCACCACCCATTTACGCCCCGAAAGGACCCCGCGATGAAGCGTCTTGTCCCGATCGCTCTTGTCTGGTACGCCGCCACCGCCGCGAGCGAACCGCCAGCCGATGTCGTCATCCGTGGCGGTACCGTCTATACCGGAGCGGAAGCGACCCCCTTTGTCGGTGACGTCGAACTGCGCGACGACCATATCGTCTATGTCGGGCCCACGCGTGGCGCGCGGGGTAGAGAGGTGATCGACGCGCGAGGGATGATCGTCGCACCGGGCCTGATCGACGCGCACACCCATCCCGATAGCTATATCCGCTCGCCCAATCCCAAGGCGCGCTTGAACCTCCCATGGTTGACGCAGGGCGTCTCGACGGTGGTGATCGGCGTCGATGGCTATGGCACGTTCGAGGTCGCGAAGGATGCGCATTCGCTGGAAGCCAGCGGGATCGGCACCAACATCGTGCCGTTCGTGGGCTTCGGAGCGATCCGCGCGCAGGTGCTGGGCGAGGATGCGCGCGCGCCGACGCCCGCCGAACTGGCTGAGGAAAAGCGCCTCGCCGCCAAGGGGATGTGCGAGGGCGCCTATGGCCTGTCGACCGGTCTGTTCTACACCCCGCAAAGCTTCGCACGCACCGACGAAGTGGCGGCGGTGGCGGGGGAAGCGGGCATGCGTGGCGGGATGTACGACACGCACCAGCGTGACGAATCCAACTATTCGATCGGTCTTCTCGGCTCCACCCGCGAGGCGATCGAGATCGGCCGCCGTGCGGGCACGCCGGTGCATTTCGCGCATCTGAAGGCGCTGGGCGTCGATGTGCAGGGGCAGGCCCCAGGGCTGATCGCGACGATCGAGGCGGCGCGGGGCGCGGGGCAGGTCGTCACGGCCGATCAATATCCCTGGCTAGCTTCGGGATCGAGCGTCGACGCGGCTCTGGTGCCGGGCTGGGCGATGGATGGCGGCTATGCGAAGCTGCTCGCACGGTTCGACGACGCTGCGACGCTTGCGCGGATCAAGACGGAGATGGCGGAGAATCTGCGGCGGCGCGGTGGACCGGATTCACTGTTGCTGACGGCACAGGGGCAGCCCTGGACCGGCAGGACGCTGGCACAGATGGCGACGCAATGGGGGCTCACCCCGGTCGATGCGGCTATCCGCATCGTGCGTACCCCCAACGCGACCGGTACCGGTCCGGCGGGGACCGACGTCGCGAGCTTCAACATGGCGGAACGCGATGTCGACCTGATCATGAAGCAGCCTTGGGTCGTCACGTCATCGGACGGCTCGGACGGGCATCCTCGCCAATATGCGACCTTTCCCCGGCTATACCGAACCTATGTCGTCGAGCGTAAGGCGATCACCCTCGCCGATTTCATCCGTCGCTCGACCGGGGCGACCGCCGACATGTATCACATAGCGCGACGCGGCTATCTGCGTACCGGCTATTATGCCGATGTCGTGGTGCTGGACCCCAAAAGCTATGCGCCGCGCGCCGATTATCTGCATCCGCGCGAAACCAGCGTCGGAGTGGTGGCGCTCTTTGTCAACGGCAGGCGCGCGCTGACCGATGGTGCGGCGACGAGTGTCGCTGCGGGGCGGGCGCTGCTCCGTCCCCGGCCAGCCGGCTGCGACCAATAGCCGGACGTTATAGGTGGCGATGCGAGCGCGATTGGCGGCGCTCGTCACCGCGCTTCTATCATGGCGACATCATGACCATTCCGGCACCCTACCTCCTTTATCTCGGTCATTCCGATGACGAGATCGGCCTGAAGACCTCGCGTGGCCTGGCCGCCTTTCGCGGCGACGATTGCGTCGGGGAATGGCGGCATGACGATTGCCCCTTCACGCTCGGTTTGCCTCGCATGGATGCCATGGCGGCGCGGGCGGCGGGCGCGCATACGCTGGTGATGGGTATCGCCAATCCGGGCGGGCGCTTTCCGCAATGGATGATCGGCGATGCGCTCGCCGCGATCCGCGCTGGCTTGAACGTCGCCTGCGGCCTGCATGAGCGTTTGCGCGACGTACCGGAACTGGTCGCGGCGGCGGAAGCGGCGGGGGTTGCACTGTTCGACGTGAGGGATGCGCCCGCGACGCTGCCGGTGGGCAATGGGCGCAGGCGTCCGGGCAATAGGCTGCTGACCGTCGGCACCGACTGTTCGGTGGGCAAGATGTACGCCACGCTATGCCTGCGCGACGGCTTGCGCGCGCGTGGCGTCACCGCCGATTTCCGCGCGACAGGCCAGACCGGCATCCTGATCGCGGGAGAGGGCGTGCCGCTCGACGCCGTGGTGGCCGACTTTATCGCCGGTGCGATCGAGAAATTGGCGCCGGGGCGCGACGATGAAGGCTGGGATTTGATCGAAGGGCAGGGCTCGCTGTTTCACCCGGCCTTTGCGGGCGTATCCACGGGCCTGCTCCATGGTGCACAACCGGCGGCGCTGCTGTTGTGTCACGATCCGCTGCGACCGCATATGCGCGGGTTGCCGCACTTTCCGATGCCCGGTCTGGCCGAGTGCCTGGAGGCGAATATCCGCGTCGCACGATTGACCAGCCCGTCAGTGCGTGCGGTCGGGGTGGCGCTCAACACCGCCAGGTTGGACGAGGTGACGGCGCGCCGGATGTGCCGCGAGACCGAGGATGCTCTGGGGCTGCCCTGCACCGATCCCTATCGCTTCGGATCGGATGCGATCATCGACCTTCTGCTGGAGACAAAATGCGCTGCGTCCTCGCCGCTCGTCACGACCGCTTCCCGCTGAGTTCGCCGTTCCGCATCGCGCGGGGTGTGAAGACCGCCGCTGATGTCGTATCGGTGACGATCACGGACGGTAGCGTTCGGGGGTGGGGAGAGGGCGTCCCCTATCCCCGTTACGGCGAGACGATCGAAGGCGCGATCGCTGAGATCGAGGCGGTACGGGGGGTGATCGAGGGCGGCGGGACGCGTGCGGACCTAGCCGCCGCGATGCCCGCCGGCGCCGCACGCAACGCGGTGGATTGCGCGCTCTGGGATCTGGAGGCACGGCTGTCGGGTACCAGCGTCGCGGCGTTGGCGGGGGTCCCCCCAGCTGCCGCGCTGCCTTCTGCGATTACGATCGGCATCGATACGCCAGACGCAATGGCCGCCGTTGCGAAGAAGGTTGCGCGGGTGCCGCTGCTGAAAATAAAGGTGAACCGCGAGGATGCGGCCGGTCAGATTGCCGCCGTGCGCGCCGCCGCGCCCGCGCCCCGGCTGATCGTCGACCCCAATGAAAGTTGGCGGCTGGAGGACATCGTCGAACTTTTGCCCCTGCTACGCGCCCAGCGCGTAGACCTGCTCGAACAACCGGTGCCCGCCGATGCGGACGATGGGCTGGCCGACTTGACCGGGGCCTTCCCCATCTGTGCCGACGAAGCCTTGCACACCCGCGCCGATCTCGATCGGCTGGCGGGGCGGTACAGCCATGTCAACGTCAAGCTCGACAAGACGGGCGGCTTGACCGAAGCATTGGCGCTTGCGGCGGCGGCGCGGGAACGGGGGTTCGGACTGATGGTGGGGTGCATGGTGTGTTCGTCGCTGGGGATCGCACCGGCGATGTTGGTGGCGAACGGCGCGGCGTTCGTCGATCTCGACGGGCCGCTGTGGCTGGCACAGGATCGTGCAGGCGGCGTCCGGGATGACGGCGGCATATTGGCGCCGCCAAACCCCGGCTTTTGGGGAACGCCCGCTTGCGCCTGATTCGGGGCTGGTTCGCCATTCCTCTTTGGCAACGAGTGGTGGGAGGATTGGTCCTGGGCGTCGTCATCGGGCTGTTCTGGCCCGAAGGGGCGGGCGCGATCCAACTGGTGGGCGAGGTGTTCGTTCGGCTCATCAAGATGCTGGTGGTACCGGTCGTGCTGGTGACCATCGCGGCGGGGATCGCGACTCTGGGCGATCCACGTCGCCTGGGATCGATCGGGTTGCGCACCGTGGGACTGTTCGCCGCGACCACGCTGGTCGCCGTGTCGATCGGCATGGCGGCGGGGCTGATATTGCGGCCGGGCGTCGCCATGCCGCTCGGCGATGTCGTTCCGCATCCGTTGGGGCCTGCGGTCACCCCGGCCGAGCAATTGCTGTCGATCGTGCCTCTCAACATGCTGGAGGCGCTCGTCCGGGGCGATATGCTCGCGATCATCTTCGTGGCCATATTGCTGGGCACGGGAACTATCCTGGCGGGAGAGGCGGGGCGTCCTGTCGTCGCGCTGTTGCAGGGCCTTTCGGCCGTTCTGTTGCAGATCGTTCGCGTCGTGATGGAGGTGACGCCCTTCGGCGTGCTCGCGTTGATCGCCCAAGCGGTGGCGATGAACGGCGCGGGTGTGTTCGTCCATGTCGGCTGGCTGGCGTTGGCCGTGGTGCTCGCCTCATTGGTCCAGATGCTGGTAATCCATGCCGCGCTGATCCGCTTTGTCGCCCGTCTGCCGGTGGTTCGATTCTTCCGGGGCATCGTCGATGCGCTGGTCGTCGCCTTTTCGACCGCATCGTCCTCGGCGACGCTGCCCGTCGCGCTGCGGGTCGCACAGGACAATCTGGGCGTTGCCCGCGCAGTCGCCTCCACCGTCCTTCCACTGGGCGCGTCGATCGGCAAGGATGGTACCGCCATGTATGTCGGGTTGCTCGGCCAGTTCGCATTGCAGGCGCTCGGCATCGTCCCCGACGTGACGATGCTGGTCACGATGCTGCTGACCGGCGCGTTGGCGGCGTTCGGAACCGCACCGGTGCCGTCCGCCTCGCTGTTCATGCTGGCGGCCATGTTGTCGGCGGTGGGGGTGAGTACCGAACAGACCGCATTGGTGATCGGGCTTGTCCTGCCGTTCGACCGGTTGCTCGACATGACGCGGACCGTGCCGTCCGCCTCGGCCAATCTGGCGGTCGCGACGATCGTCGCGCGCAGCGAGGGTGCGCTGGATACGGCGCGTTTCCGCGCGCCGGTGGTCGAATAGGTCGGCAGGCGCTAGGCTCCATGCCATGAACCTGCGTCATATCGAAATCTTCCACGCGGTGTATGTCAGCGGCTCGGTATCGGCCGCCGCCCGCGCGCTCAACGTGTCGCAGCCCTCGGTGTCGAAGACGCTTCGCCATGCCGAGAGCCTTTTGGGGTTCGACTTGTTCCAGCGGTCCAATGGCCGATTGCTGCCGACCGAGGACGCGCATGCGCTGTTCGCGGACGTCGCCGACATTCAGGACCGGGTCCGGGCCTTGCGTGAGGCGGGACGCAACTTGCGCGTGGGTGCCGGAACGACCCTGCGCATCTCGGCTCTGCCCAGCCTGGGCCTCGGCGTTCTCCCCGATGCAGTCGCACGCTTCCTGAAGCGCCGGCCTGAGGTCCACTTCGATCTTCAGACGGTTCATCACGACGATCTGCTTCGCAAATTGTACGAGCGCGAAAGCGATATCGCGATCGCCAGCGAGCCGCCGCGGGGCGTCGCCCTGTCGCGAAGCTGGCTGGGTGAGGGGGAACTGGTCGTGCTGTACCGCGAACAGACCATGCCCGACGCCCCTGCACGGATCGACCTGTCGCAACTGGTCGGGCAACCGATCATCTCGATGAAGGGCAGCGGGCCGATCGGCAAACTACTCGGCGACGAGCTCGATCGGCAAGGCCTGGTTCTGGACGAGGTGGTGGCGGCGCGCACCTTCTATATCGCGGCGGCGCTCGTCCAGGCGGGGGTCGGCGTGGCGATCGTCGACAATTTCACGGCGGCTGCGGCGATGGGACGGGGGTTGTCGATGCGCCCCCTGCGGCCCTCGGTGACGTTCGACGTTCACGCCATCCACTTGCTCGATCGACCACCATCGATGCTGGCCGCCGAGTTCCTGACCCTCCTGAGCGAAGAGATTGAGCGCAGATGATCTGGACGGCGCTGCTGCTCCTGGCGAGCGAGGCCCATTCCCTGCCCGCGCCTCCACCCGCCGTTGCGGAGGCACTGGCCAAGGCCCCGCAGGGTACGCGGATCGGGCTGCTCGTGGTCGATGCCGATGGGCAGGAGATCGTCGCGCTACGGCCCGACGAACGCTTCATCCCCGCATCCAACACCAAGTTGTTCACCACCGCTGCTGCCCTTGCGACGCTCGAAACCCATGATCCTGATAGGGCTGGCGGAGCGACGGTTCGCCTGGAAGGGCACGAAAGGCCCACCGTGATCCTGGCGGGCCATGGCGATGCCCGGCTATCCGCCGCGCAGGATTGCCAAACAGATTGCCTGGTTACCCTGGCGACGGTGGTCGCCTCGCAGACGAAGATAGTGGGCGACGTCGTCGGCGACGACACGGCCTTTCCCGACGAACGCTGGCCGCAGGGCATGAGCTGGAACAACATGGACAGTGCCTATGGCACCGGCATTTCGGCACTGACGCTGGATGACAATGTCGTAAAGATTACCGTGACGCCGGCAGGGCCCGGTGCGCCGCCGGTGGTGACGGGCGACGGCTATTATCGGATCGACAACGCGGCGACGACCGGCGCTAGCGGCAGCGCGCGGACGCTTTGGGTCGAGCGAATGCCGGGTGACGATCGCCTGCGCCTATCCGGTAGTCTTGCGGCCGGGAGTGAGCCTGTCACCCTGTCGCTCGCTGTCGACGACCCAGCTTACCATGCCGCATGGCGGTTCGCCCAGCTTCTGCGCGCGGCAGGGGTGAAGGTGACGGGGCAGATTGCCGTGCGGCATCGGCCGCCCGCTCGCGCCGACGACCCTGCCAATCGGGGAACGGCTGTCATTGCAAAGCCCCCTGAGCCCGCGGTGCTGGCCCGGCTGATCCCTGGGCCTTTGTCCGAGGATGTGGCGCGGACGAACAAACTGAGCCAGAACCTGCATGGCGAGCTGCTGCTCCGGCGATTGGCAGCGAGCGGTTCGGTCGCCGATGGCCATGCCGTGGTCGAGGCGATGCTTGCCCGCGCGGGCGTCGCGAGAGCCGCCTATGACTTCGCCGATGGGGCGGGCATGTCGAATTATAACCGCGTCACGCCGCGCGCGACGGTGGCCTTGTTGCGCTGGGCCACGGCACAGCCCTGGGGCGAGGGGTGGCGTGCGACCTTGCCGGTCGCCGCCACCGATGGAACGCTGGCGCATCGCTTCGTGGGGACGTCCCTGGCGGGCAGGCTATCGGCAAAGACCGGCACGTTGAACGCGGCCAATGCGCTGTCGGGCTATATGACGGCGGCGAGCGGGCGGACGTTGATCTTCGCGGCCTATGCCAATGACATGCCTGCGGATGCGAGCGCGACGGCAGCGATCGATGCGGCGTTGGTGGCGATCGCGGCTGCCCATTGAGTCGATCAAAACAGACGGGCGAGTGCGTTCGACGCGAGCATTGGGAGCGACCCCGGCGGTGTCGGGATGGCATAGCTGGGCAAGGTCCATGCAACGCTCCCGGCAGTGACGATGAACTGGCGGCGGTCGATCGTCGCCGATCCTCCTCGATCGGGTCGAACGCGGTCGCCCCGTGTCGCCACATCCGCATTTCCTCCCAAGCTGACATGCGCCATGTCCATCCTTCCGCTATTGCGTCTGCACCTCTTCCAGCGTCGTGCGAAAATGACCGTCCAGCCATGCGGTGATCTCCCGCGCCGCCGGATGGTCGATCGCACCGTAGCGTTCTAGCAATTCGGCATGGCGCGGCCCCAGATTGTCGAGCCCGGTGTCCTGCAACGGCAGGATGTCGCGGTGCAGGATGGTGGCGAAGTCCCCACCGAGCACCACCGTAGCCGCGTCGAGAAACGCTTGCCCATAGGCGTAGCGAGCGCCCTGACGGTAGCTGGCGGCAAGCGTGAGCGCGGGGATGCAGGACAGCAGCGGTTGCGAGGCGGGGTTGATCGCATGACCGCTGACATGGTGACGGATCGCGGCGGGGCGTCCGGTAAAGCCGCGCAGATGGAGATGTTGCGACATCCGCACGCCGTCATTGACCGGATAATTGTCCCACAGACACACTTTGCGGCCCAGTTCGTCCTGCACGCGCTGCAGATGGGCGACACCGATCTCGCGCGACACGACCTCCTCGCCGGTCCAATAGACTTGAACATGACGGTCCAAGTGGCGGCCAAGGTCGGGCAGATAGGAGGGCGGTCGCCGCCCCCAGGCGCGTTCCAGAATCGGATCGTCCGAGTAGAAGCTGGGGCAGAAGAATATTCGGCTTGCGCGGCTGTTGTTCGCGCAGAAGTCCACGAGTTCCGCCTGGGCGCGCGCCAGATCCGGCAATTCGGCGGGCAGATCGTCGAACAGAATGGCGAGATCGTCGATACCCAGCGTGTCGAGATGCGCGAGCTTGCGGCGTAACGCCCCGCGAGCCGCCTCGTCAAAGGGATGGGTGCTGCCAACCGGGGTCAGCGCGACGCCGAAGCGGACGTCGAGCGTCCGGCACCGGGCGGCGAAGGCGGAAAGTGCTGCGACCTGTTCCGGCGGGTGCGGCTCCATCCATCGACGGCGGAGGAACGGATCCGCCTTGGGGCCGTAATGGTAGAAGCGATAGCCCGCGCCCGCGAGGGTTTGCAGCACGCTGGTGCGATCGGCCCAGCTCCATGGCTTGCCGAAGAGACCTTCGATCATACCCAGATTCACGGCCATGGTCGCCCCCTTGTGAAGCTCTCGATCATTGGGAGGCCTCCGCGACGGCGGCCCGGAGCACCGTCTCCCGCAAGGCATCGAGCGCCGGGTTTGGCTGGCCGTCGGGCCGGTGAAGGCGATTGGTCAGCAGGACCACGGTCAATCCCAGCTTTGGGGAGAAGGCGAACCAGGTGCCGGTAAAACCCGAATGCCCGAAAAAGGGCGCAGGGATGCCGGCGAGCTGCGTCCGGTGGAAGCCAAGCGCCTGATCGGGGTCGAAGGGCGTCTGTTCGAACGCGGCGATGGTCTCTGGCGGAGCGAGTCGCCACTGGCCGTAGCAGCCGCCACTGATCAAAAGCTGTGCGTAGCGAGCCAGGTCGGTCGCGGTCGAGAACAGTCCTGCATGACCCGCGACACCGCCCCAGCCGAGTGCGGCATTGGCGTCGTTCGCCTCACCGACCAGAAACCTTGAGCGATAGTCCGAAAAGGGTTGGGCGGGAGGATAAGGTGCGGCGGGATAGGGTTTGCCCGTCTCCGCCATCTGCCTTTGATACGCATCCCCCTGCGAAGTCGCTGCGGCGCGATGGCGCAGTGCGGGTGGCGGCAGGAACCCCGTGTCCGCCATGCCGAGCGGGTGATAGAGCCGCGTGCGGACATAGCGGTCCAGCGGCATCCCTGTGACCCGCGCGACGACCTCGCCGAGGATCATGAAGCCAAGATCGGAATAGGCGAAGCGCGAACCGATCGGATAGCGTAGTGGGAGAGCCACGAGATAGGGCAGGGCGCGTCTCGATGGCGCAGTGTGCAGCCACGTCGGTTGCCATTCCCACAGCCCGGCGCGGTGCGTGAGTAGCTGCCGTATCGTGATCCCCGCCTTGTCCGTATCTCGGAAGGCGGGCAGCACCATGCCCAGCCGGTCATCGAGCGACAGTTGGCCGCTCCCGACGAGGTGAGTGATCGCAGCGGTGGTCGCCTCCACCTTGGTGACCGACGCCATATCGAAGGGCGTGTCCGTGGTCATCGGTCGCGGCGCCGCGAGCAGTGCTGCCGCACCGTTCGCTGTGGTGGTCAGCGTCTGCGCGTGTCCGAACGCGACGCGGTGCACGACGTCGCCGTGGCGCGCGATCAACACCACGGCACCGGCATACAGCGTCCCGACGCCGCCGCGGACGGCCGCGTCAATCATGGCGAAACGCCGATCGTCTTTGGGGAATGGCTGGTCGCGTAGCACAGGGCAGGCGGGCGGTGGCGTCTGTGCCGCCCAGCCCGGCGGAGTGCAGAGCAATGCCGTAAGAGCCGCCAGGCAGCCGAGCGCCGGCAAGCGTCGCGAACGCCTGCATATCAAGCCCCGGATCGTCACGCCCTTCATCGGCGAGGCCATAGCATGGCCCGCGCTTGCAACCCATTCCGCGATGGCGAGCAGCTATAACGATGGGTCATGGGCCGAGCGATGAGGAGGCAACCGCCGCCCCGCGCCCCTGTTGCCGTGGAGGCTTCCGGATGCCAGAAGAACCGGCTCAATCGGGGGAGGTTAAGATGCCGGTTTTCTTTGCGAAAATTGCGATCTGTGCGTCATTGGCGCTTTTTGCGGGCGGGGTATCGTCACCTGTCGCGATGGCGCAGGCGGCCGGTGCATCGACCGCATCCCCAATGGTCGACAAGAGTGGCAATCTAGCGAGCGCGATGGAGGTTCGGGCGCAGACGGCCGCGATGCTCGCCGAAATGAAGCCGGGACAGGGTTTCGCATGGCGTCCACTTCTTCGCGACGGCCCGCGCGTCGTCGCCATCGAGATATGGAAGAAACCGGGGCGCCCGGCGGTGCATCCGTCAAACGCCGAATATGCCATCGTGCTGGAGGGCGCGGGTACGTTGGTATCGGGCGGGAGATTGATCGCCCCGGTTACGAGTCAGGAAGAGCTGATCGAAGGCGATCGGATCGAGGGCGGAGTGACGCGCCCGCTCCGCCCTGGCGATGTACTGCTCCTTCCCGCAGGCATGCCGCACTGGTTCGGCGTGACGGGTGACCGACTGGTGCTTCTCGGTACGAAATTTTCGACCAAATGACGGTCGCGCTCCACTCATTTGAATGAGGGAGCAGACCGGGCCTGACTGCTTGCCAGGGTCGGCTTGTTCATGGCGCGGATCGACCCGCCCATCGCGCTCCATCCGATGATGCCAACATATGTCCATAACCCCGATATGATCGTGGACCGAAGTCGGTCAGCGTGAGTTTGCCCTTCTCGAAGGGAAAGCGAATGGATGACGGGATGGGGCGGCCAGCGTCGGCAACTGGCGTGGCGGCGGCCAAGGTGCCGGGACGGGACGGTTTGCTCGGACTCGCCGTGGCGGTGGTGGTGATCGCCGGGCTCTTCCTCGCCAAGGATGTGCTGATCCCCATTACGCTGGCGGTTTTACTGTCTTTCGTCCTGTCGCCGATCGTCCTGTTGCTGCGGCGTTTTCGGTTGCCGAAGGGACTGGCGATCTTCGTGGCGGTGTTGTGCGCGCTGGGCGTGCTTGGCGGGATCGGGACGCTGGTCGGCACCCAGGCCGCGTCCTTGTCGGATAGGGCGCCAGGCTATGTCACGGCCGTCCAATCCAAGATCGACGGCGCGACCGGTTTTCTGACCAGGCGATTGCCGTTCCTTGGCCCTGACACGCCCCCCCCGGTCGTAATTGCGGACCCCAATGCCGAGCGTGGCACGCGAGCCCACCCCTTGAACGTCCGGGTCGTCGAGAAGCAGACGCCAGTGCTGGAGGAGGTCGGCGGCTATCTGGGCCCCGTCGTCGCGCCGTTCGAGACATTCGTCATCGTGCTGGTCGTCGCGATCTTCATTCTACTCCAAAAGGAGGATTTGCGTGATCGCCTGATCCGTCTGTTCGGTTCGTCCGATCTTCATCGCACGACGGCGGCCATGGACGATGCCGGGGCACGGCTCAGCCGCTACTTCCTGTCGCAGCTCGCGGTGAACGCCAGTTTCGGTCTGACGGTCGGAATGGGCCTGTGGCTTATCGGGCTGCCAGTCCCTGCATTATGGGGCATATTGGCGGGGGTGTTGCGCTTCGTGCCCTATATCGGCGCGTTGCTGGGCGCGGCATTGCCCCTGCTGGTGGCCGCCGGAGCCGATCCGGGCTGGTCGACGGTCTGGATGGTGGCGGCGCTGTTCCTCATCCTGGAGCCGTTGATCGGCTATGTCATAGAGCCATTGCTGTATGGCCATTCGACGGGGCTTTCGCCGCTGTCGGTCGTGCTGGCGGCGGTCTTCTGGACATGGATCTGGGGGCCGGTGGGCCTTGTCCTGTCGATGCCGTTGACGCTTCTGCTGGTCGTGCTGGGGCGGCATATCCCAAGCCTGGAGTTTCTGGACGTGCTGCTCGGTGATCGGCCGGCGCTGACCCCGGTCGAAAGCTTTTACCAGCGTATGTTGGCGGAGGATCCCGACGAGGCGCTGGAACAGGCGGAGAGCCAACTCGCCGCGCGGTCGCTGACCGCCTATTATGACGAGGTGGCGCTGGCCGCTTTGAAACTGGCCGCCGCAGATGTCGAGCGGGGGGCGATCACACGGGAGCGCGCGGGGCGGGTCGTCCACTCGATGCTCGTGCTGGTCGACGAACTCAGGCTGCAGGAGGATACGGCGAGCCCCGCAAAAGCGCGCGAAAGCCTGCTGAAGCCGCTTCCCGACAATATGGTCGGGTTCGAGGAAACGGCTCCGGTCACGCTTCCGTCTGCGCCGGCCGGCTGGCAAACCCCTGGGAGCGTGTTGTGCCTTGCCGGACGCGGGGTCTTGGACGATGCCGTGACCGCCATGTTGGAGCAGTTGCTGTCGAAGCGGGGATTTGGCGTGAACCGCGTCTCGCACGAGGCGGGATCGCGGGCGAATATCGACCGGCTGGATGCGACTGGCGCGCGGATGGTGTGCATCTCCTATCTGGAGATCGGCGGCTCGCCATCGCATCTTCGCTATCTGGTCCGCCGCATCCGGTCGCGCGTCGGCAATATCCCGATCCTGGTCGGCCTGTGGCCGGAGGGCGAGGCGGCGCTGACGGATCGGGAGATACAGCGGACGCTGGGCGCGAACCTGTATGTCGGCAGCCTGGGAGCAGCGGTCGAGGCCTGCCTGGACTATGCCGATGAAGACCGGGAGCAGGCAGCATGAGCGTCGTCGATCACCGCGCGGGCGAAGGCGCGCCATCGCCCTTGCAGGTTCCGGCAAGGGGGTGGTTCGCCATCCTCCAGCGCACCTGGAAGGAAATGGGCGACGACAATGTCGGCATCATCGCGGCGGGCATTGCCTTCTATGTCTTTGCCGCGATCGTGCCCACGCTGGGCGCCGTCGTCCTGAGCTACGGCCTGTTCGCCGATGCCGAGACGGTACGGCGAAATGTCGAAGGCGTCTTCGCCTCTTTGCCGCACGATGCCGCGTCGATCATTACCGATCAGCTTCTGACCGTAGTGGAGAGTTCCAAGGACAAGCAGGGTATCGGGCTGGTCGTGGCCCTGATACTAGCCTGGTATGGCGCCACCAAGGGGTCGTCGGCCATCATCACGGGCTTGAACGTCGCCTATGACACGAGCGAGACGCGCGGCTTCGTCCGATTGAACCTACTGCAATTCGCGGTCGTCGCGGGCGGTGTCCTGCTGATTTTCGTCGCCATTGGCACCACCATGTTGTTGGCATTTCTCAGCGGTTTGATCCCGAATGCGCCAGCGGCCATACTGGTTGCCATTCGGCTCGGCGGCTATCTGCTCTTGGCGTTGCTCGTCGTGACGGCGGCGGCAGTGCTGTTCCGCTTCGGGCCCGATCATCGCCAGCCGCATTGGGTATGGCTGTCACCGGGATCGGTCGGCGCGACCCTGTTATGGCTGGCCGGCACGGCGGGCTTTGGGTTCTACGTATCGCATTTTGGCAATTACGGTGCGACCTATGGCTCGTTGAGCGCGGTCATCGTGACGCTGACCTGGCTATGGCTCACCGCCTATGTCTTTCTGATGGGCGCCGAGTTGAATGCCGAACTGGAACGCCAGGTCGAAGGCGAGGGGGGCGATCCAAAGGCCGAGCCGGACGATGGTCTTTCGTCGCTGGGCGAACCCGAACATGTGGCGCTCCCCCAGCGGCAGACGTCACCGCGCACCGCACTCTCCGGCTCGCTTATAGCTCTGGCAGGCAATGGGACGATCGCAACGATCGGTTTTGCGTTGCTTCGCCGGGGGCGTCCTATGGGTGTCGTACCGATTGCGATCGCTGCGGTTACGGCGTGGCGAAAGCGTGGCCTACGCCAATGACATCTGGGGCATGCCCCCGCATCTAAATCTAGAGCAATCAGAAAATCATACCTTTTGCAGTAACTTAGAATTAGCTTCCATCGCCCCGACGCAGGTTCGTCACGATCGCGCCGGGGCGATGATCGAAACGATGAAAGCTGAGACGAACGACTTGGATCACCAGGGCCTTACCCGGCTGAATTCCCATCGCCGTGCCGAATTGCTCGTCAACGCCGTGAAGGATTACGCAATCTATCTGCTTGACCGCGACGGCTATGTCGCGAGCTGGAATGCCGGGGCGGAGCGGTTCAAGGGCTATTCCGCCGACGAAATTATCGGCCAGCACTTCTCGCGTTTCTATACCGTGGAAGACCGTGCGGTTAACCTGCCGGAGCGGGCCCTGGCCACCGCCGCATCCACCGGGACCTTCGAGGCGGAGGGCTGGCGGGTCCGCAAGGACGGCACCCGCTTCTGGACCAGCGTTGTCATCGATCCCGTCATCGATGACGAAGGGGGCCTCATCGGTTTCGCCAAGGTCACTCGCGACATCACCGACAAGCTGGAGGCGCGGCGCGCGCTGGAACAGAGCGAACAGCGTTTCCGCCTGCTCGTCGAGGGGGTGAAGGACTATGCTGTCTATATGCTCGATGCGGATGGGCGGGTCACGAACTGGAATCCGGGCGCGGCCGCGATCAAGGGCTATAGCGCGATGGAGATTGTCGGCGAACATTTCTCGCGCTTCTATACCGAGGAGGATCGGCAGGCGGGCGAACCGGAACGCGCTCTCCGTATCGCGCGCGAGGCTGGCAAGTTCGAGACCGAGGCCTGGCGGGTCCGCAAGGACGGTACCCGCTTTCGTGCCGGCGTGTTGATCGATCCGATCCATGACGAGAGCGGCAGGTTGATCGGCTTCGCCAAGATCACCCGCGACCTGACCGAGCGCTGGGCGGCGCAAAAGGAGGTCGAGCGCGCCCGCGAAGCGATGGCGCAGGCGCAGAAGATGGAGGCGGTGGGGCGGCTTACCGGCGGCGTCGCGCACGATTTTAACAATTTGCTGACCGTCATCCGCTCTTCGGTCGACCTGCTCAAAATGCCTAGTCTGGCACCGGAAAAGCGGCAACGCTATCTCGATGCGATTTCCGACACGGCCGACCGTGCGGCGGCCCTGACATCGCAGTTGCTGGCATTTGCCCGGCGACAACCGCTCAAGCCTGAGATTTTCGATGTCGCGGCGCGGATCGCGGCGATGCGACCGATCATCGAAACGAGTGTGGGGGCGGCCATCACGGTGACGATCGGCGCGAGTGAGGATGCGATCGTCAGCGCGGACCCCAACCAGTTTGAGACGGCGCTGTTGAACCTCGTCATCAATGCGCGCGATGCGATGCCATCGGGCGGGACGCTCGACATTGCCGCCTCGCTCGTCGAAGGAGTGCCCGCCGTCCGTGGACATGGGCCAGGGGCAGGGCGGTTCGTCGCGGTGCGCGTTGCGGACAATGGTGCCGGCATCGCGCCCGAGACGCTCGGCCATATCTTCGAACCCTTTTTCACCACAAAGGGTCTTGAGAAGGGGACCGGCTTGGGTCTCAGCCAGGTGCACGGTTTCGCCAAACAGTCGAATGGCGAGGTCGATGTGGATAGTCGGATTGGAATGGGCACCGCCTTCACGCTCTATCTGCCGCTCGCAAAGCCGGAAGAGATTTCTGCCGGAGCTTCGGCCCTGCAGAAAAGACGCGCGAAGCTGACGACCCACCGCGTGCTGTTGGTCGAAGACAATGACGTGGTGGGTCAGTTCGCCCGCGATCTGCTGCAGGAAATCGGACAGGTGGTGACCTGGGTGAAAAGCGGTGAGGCGGCATTGGCGTTGTTGGAGACATCGGCCGACAAATTCGACCTCGTCTTCAGTGATGTCGTGATGCCCGGTATGAGCGGGCTGGAACTGGCCAAGGCCGTGGCGACGCGCTGGCCCGATCTCGAAACGGTTCTGACCAGCGGCTATAGCCATGTTCTTGTCGAACAGGCGAACCATAGCTTTCGACTGCTGCGCAAGCCCTATTCGATGGATGGGCTTATCACGCTTCTCAAATAGGTCGGCAATAACCGTTTGCATGGACGCCGGAACGGCCTAGACGGCGGCATCCCCGGGGGACCGCTGATGCGCGGTTGAGAGATGGGCAGCAGCCCGTGACCCGTAGAACCTGATCCGGATCATACCGGCGTAGGGAGGGGTGACGGCTCTTCCGTCGTCCCTTCCTGTGAAGTGGACCTGAGGCGATGCCGATTATGAATGTGCGCGGTCGAATGATGTCTCGGTGCAGCGCGGTCGTGCTGTGCTCGGCATGGCTGATGCTCCCCGGCACTGCTTCGGCACAGCAGGCGGCCGAGGCCCGAAGCGACATTCGCGTGATCGGTCACCGCGATCCCGAGGGACTGCTCCCCGATCAGACCGAGCCCAAGGCGGTAAGCGCGATTTCCAGCGACTTCATCGTCAAGCAGGCCCCGACTCTCAACGCGTTTCAGCTCGTGACGCTGTTGCCCGGCGCGAACGTCGCGTCCAGCGACCCTTACGGTCTTTCGACCAGCTCCAGCCTGACCCTTCGTGGGCTGGGCCAAGATGAGATCGGGGTGCTAATGGAGGGCGCGCCGCAAAATGACATCGGCTATTATTACGCCTATCCGTCGCAATTTGCAGATCCCGAAAATCTGCGGAAGATCGCGCTGGCCCAAGGGTCGGTGGATATCGACTCACCGACAGTCGGCGGGGCGGGGGGCTTGTTGTCGCTGACGCTCGACGATCCCAAGGACACGCGCCAGGCGCTTGCCGATCTGTCGCTCGGTGCCTACGCGCTGCGCCGCCTGTTCGTCCGGCTTGATACGGGGACGATCGGCAGCACCGGATGGAAGGCGTTCCTGTCCTATTCCAACACGCGCGCGGACAATTGGCGCGGTGCGGGGTTTGACACGCGGCAGCATGTGGATGCCAAGCTGCTTCGGGAATGGGGCGGCGGTAATCGTGCCAGCCTAGCCCTGTCGTATAATAACGCCAACTCCTCGACCTATCGCAGCCCGACCTTGGCCGAGTGGGAGGCAAAGGGGCGCGGGTTCAACTATGATGCGCGCTATAGTCCGGGAAACACCAGTTACTGGCGACTATACCGGGCGCCGTTCCGCAATCTTTACGCCTCGGCACCGGTGCATGTGACGCTGAACGATCGCCTGACGCTCGACAGCACGACCTATCTGCAATTCGGATACGGCAATTCACCTTACGGCACGCAGCTTTCGACCACCGGCAACTTCCTTGGCGATGAAGAGCTTGGCGCACCTATTTCGCTGCCGGGGGCGGTGGACGGCGTCGCCACGGTCCTGGGCAATTACACGGGCGATCAGATGCGGACCGGCAATGTCAGCAAGCTGACCTTGCAGGCCGGCATCCACCGGCTCACCGCGGGCCTGTGGTTCGACCATGGGACGGACCGCGTTACCCAGACCTATACGTCGGTCGGCGCGGACGGGCATCCCATCGACCAATGGGGATATCGCAGCAAGGCGATCCGCACCGCCGACGGCCGGCTGCTCGCCTATGAGAACCAGCGCACCGTCACCGTCACGAAGAGCTTTTTCCTGGCCGACAGCATCGCACTTACGCCGCGCCTGACGCTCGATATGGGCTTCAAGGGCGTCCATCTGCTCCGCAATGGCCGTAACCATCTGCCTGGGCCGCAGACCCGCGTTCGCGGCGACAGCTTTGCCGCTTTGCCGCGCGCCGCCGTCCATTATGCGATCAACGACCGGCAGCAGTTGTTTGCCAACGTGACGACGAACTTCCGAACGCCCAATGAATTCACGCTTTATGACCTTTACGATGGCGGCATGGTCTCGACGCGCGGGACCGACGCGCTGAAAAACGAATATTCGGTCTCTCAGGAACTGGGCTATCGCTATATCGGCCCCAGCCTGTCGGCCTCGGTGACCGGCTTTCACTATAAGTTCCGCAACCGGCAACTCGCGACGGTCATCGACATTGGCGGTGCGCAGGTCAATTCGACCCTGAACGCCGGGGGGCAGACTTCTTACGGCGTCGACGCCGAGATCGACTATCGTCCCGCCAAGGGCGTCAGCGTCTATGTCTCGGGCGAATATCTCCGCGCGCGGATCGATGACGATCTGCCCGTGGGCGGGGATTATCTGCCGACGCGGGGCAAGCGCGCGGTATCGAGCCCGACGCTGCAACTCGGCGGCGGTGGCACCTATGACGACGGACTGGTCTTCGGCAGCATTGCGGGCAAATATGTCGGCCGCCAATATGCGACCTTCATGAACGATGAGAGCATCAAGGGCTATGCGACGCTCGATCTGGCGATCGGCGTTCACCTTGCGGCTTTGCTGGACGGCAAGCGTACCGATCTGCGCCTCAACGCGATCAACGTGACCGACCCGCATGTCCTCTCAGGCGTGCAGTCGGTCAGCACCAACGCCCGTGACGTCGTCGGGCGCGGCGGCACGATCGTTACGGGCAGTGCCCCCGCTTATTATATCGGCGGCGGCGCGGCTGTCGTGGCAACCGTCTCGCGCGGGTTTTGACGGTGACCGTTTCCAGGGATGCGCATGTCAGCCACCAAGTCCATGGCATGGGGCTCGCTCTGGAAGCCCCTGTCTGGCCCGCGATCACGCCGGACGAAGCGGCGGCGGTGCTGGCGTGCTTTCCAGACGCGGGTCGGATCGAAGCTTTGCGCTGGCACTCTCCGCGACCATTTTCCGCCGCGACGCTGATCGATACGACGGGCGACGCACTCCTCCTCAAGCGTCATGATCGTCGCGTGCGGTCCATAGCAGGGCTGGCCGAGGAACATGCTTTTATCGCCCATCTGGCGGCTTCAAGGATGCCGGTGCCCGGAATATTGCGTACGGGGCAGGGGACTAGCGCGGTCGCGATGGGGGAGTGGACGTACGAACTCCATCGTCAGGCGCCGGGGGAGGATCTGTATCGCGACCGCCCCTCCTGGACCCCGTTCCTGTCCTATGATCACGCTTATGCAGCCGGGGCTGCCCTTGCCCGGGTGCATCACGCATCGCGTGACTATGGCGCCCCGCCACGGATGGACCAGCCCCTGGTCGCCAGCTTCGGAATTCTGTCGGCCACGGATCCGATTGCGGCTGTCGAGGCCTATATCCGGTCCCATCCCGCATTGGCCGCTTTCTTTGCGAGGCGGCCTTGGCGGGCGGAGCTTTCGCGGCTGTTTGCTGCGTCGGCGGGTGGGCTCGCGCAGATCGTTTCACGTCAGGCGGGCTTATGGACCCATAATGACTGGCATCCGTCGAATCTCCTATGGGCAGCGGATGGGACGGTGGAATGCGTGTTCGACTTCGGACTGGCTGATCGGAGTTGTGCCGCCCATGATCTGGCAATCGCGATCGAACGAACGGCCTTTGCGTGGCTGGAATTGGGGACTCGGGGAGGCGACGACATCGTGGACCCGGCAGCGGCGCGATCGCTGATCGCGGGATATGAGGGGGGAACGCCTCGAAGCGCCGACGTCATCATGGCGGCCATCCGGCTGCTACCATTGGTGCATATCGAGTTCGCCCTATCCGAGATCGATTATTTCACCGCTGTGGTCGGCGATACCCATGGAGCATTACTCACTTGGGAGGGGTATCTGCTGGGCCACGCCGAATGGTTTTTGTCGCCGGCGGGCCGGGATTTCCTGCATCAGATCACCCAGGGCCGGAACGGCTGATGTCGGCGCTCGAGATCGCGGCCGTGGCGATCAGCTTCCTGGCGATCTGGCTGACCGCCCGTCGGAATGTGTTTTGCTGGCCACTCAACCTCGTCGCCTGCGCCTTGTACTTTAAGCTCTTCCTCGACGTTCGGCTTTATGCGGATATGGCGCTGCAGGCGGTGTTCGGCGTCGGCATTCTATATGGCTGGATCGTCTGGAGCCGTGGAAAACGCGACGAAGGGGCCGTAGCCGTGATTCGGCTTTCCCCGCTGCGAGCTGTTGCAGGTTTCGCCGTCGGCGCATCGGGTGCTCTGCTGATCGGATGGTTTACCAGCCATCACACCGACGCGGCATTACCCTGGATGGACGCAACGCTGAGCAGCTTCAGTCTGGTCGCGCAATTCTGGACGGCGCGCCGTCATCGTGAAAGCTGGCTGCTCTTGATCGTGGTGGACGTCGTGTATGTCGGCATGTTCCTGTTCAAGGGATTGGTGCTGACCGCAGGCCTGTATGCGGTGATGATCGGACTTGCGATAATCGGCTACCGGAATTGGCGACCCGTAAAAATGGCATTGGTGTGAAAATAGGTGTTGACCGCATGTGGTGGTGGGCCTAGAGGGGTTTCACCGCAGCGGTGGTCGCAACGACTGACCGATGCAGTCACGACAGATCGGCGCACTTGAGGCCCTGGGAACGGGGTTGATGGAGTGTTGCCGGTATTTGTTGTCGGCTCTTTGACATTGTTGATTGATGAAGGGACATGCGGGCGGCGGCTTGGCGGT